>Ga0099822_1005808_pt1 | contig 16121 bp, 15 predicted proteins | sample CowpeawhiteBW_FD_76839 | JGI IMG/M metagenome (GOLD analysis project Ga0099822, IMG submission 76839) | Root nodule microbial communities of legume samples collected from California USA - Cow pea white BW | ecosystem: Host-associated > Plants > Roots > Nodule | place: USA: California | collected...
TTTTCTCTTATTCTATATATAATATATATATATATATATATATATATATATATATATATATATATATATATATTGTTTATGCAAGTTTATACGATATATAGATATTTTATGCAAAGTTTATTTATTTATTTTCAGTTTATTTTCAGAAGATTCTTACAACATCTTTCCATAAAGGTCTAGAGAAAATACAGGCGAGCAAGTCCATAGGCTTCACCAAAATCTTAAATTAGCAATTATATATATTAAATATTTTATTCTTAATGAAGGGTGAATATTACTTTTTATATAAAATTATTATATTAAAAAACACTTAAAGTCTTTATAAATGGTAATTATTATTTCTGACAATGTATAATTTATATCCATTCTAATATTAAGTTTAAAAAAAATATTAAATACTTTAGTAACAAACTCTAATGTGTGAAAAAAACATCATGAATAAACAGAGACAGAAAACATTGGTTTTTTTTTTGTATTATTATTAGGAGTGCATAAATAAGGAAAAGTTAACCTAATTAAATAAAGAGACAGCAGGGACAGGGAAGCTTAGAGAGATGGAGAATTTTGGGGATTTTCAAATGATTTTTTTGAGCTGAGAGAAAAATATGAGAAAGTGAAAACTCTGATTTATTTATTTATTGGGAAGGTTTTTGCATTCTTTAATTTTCAATGATATGGTCAAGTTCTGTGTGGATAGTGTGGTAAGTACACTATGCCATCCCTTTGTTTTGTCCTTTGTGCCCTTTCTCTCTCTCTCTCTCTATAAATAGCCCTTCTTTTCCTTAGACTCCCCTACAAACATAGTACTATTCTTCTTTCATTCTCTCTGCTCTTTTTCTTTCACACCATAACCATAACCATGGAAGAAGATCCCTTCGCTTCCATTCTCAATCTTCACGAGGTGGGTCATTGCATATTTTCCTTATCCTTCCTTCACTACTTCTTATCACACTCTCTGTTTCTTTCATGCAACTTTCAAGAAAGAGCCTTTAATCATTGCTTCAACGTTTGTGTCTTCTTTCTCTTCTTTATTATTCTCGAATGTTTTATTGTTTTACAGTTTTTACAGTTTTTTAAGATTTTACCAGATTAGGAATGATGGAATGATGTGTAACGTTCTTTTCTTCTTTCTTCTTTTTTTTTTCTTTCATTCGGACATGATTAAGAGTTTAGGTGAAGCTTTCGTTCTTTTGTGGATAGGATATGTTTCGTGCTGGTTCAACTCTTGCAAGAATGAGACATGTCACGGGAAATTTGTGGAGATTAATTTTCCCGCATTAATTTTAAGGGCCCAAGATTATATTTACATTCAAAATTTATTCTTTTTTTGATAATTTTCTGTTCCTTGATTTGTTCTGCGCAAATATCTTTATTAATAATACGTTTTTAAATATTTTTTCTTACCTTCTTGTATAAGGGAAGATCCATCGTTGACCCCTTTTTCCTGTAACTTGGTTTTTCATTTTTACCATATTTTCCGGCTGTTCTAAAACTTTTTTTTGTGTGTGTGTGTGTGTTGAATTTTCTTTCATCGTGAATTTTATTTCTTCTTTTTTTGGCGATTATTGAGATTTTTTTGGCTCGTAATTAAAATCTACGATTAATCCAAAAGTAAGGCAGGTGTCAATTGTATTTTTTTCAAGACCAAAGGGTTTCTTCACATCAAAGTTGTCACTTTCTTTCTGTAGTCTTTACCTTTATCTGTGTTAGGTCTGCACAAAAATCTCACACTAACATGGTTGCAGTCAATAATCTCGGTTTGCATGAGACATGCGTGTGACAACCGAACGTTAAAAGTAGTTAAGGTTCATTGACTTCGTTCAAGACACGATTTTTCCAAACCCCACCAACATTATTTTTTGTTTTCTCTTTCTGCAGAGTTGTGATGGGTTGAGGCAGAATCTCTTGGCCACCACACTGGAACTGGAGACGATGAAGAACGCGAACAGGGAACTTATGAATCACTTGAAGATGGCTTGCAAAGAGAGGGACGAAGCAAGAGAAGAACTTCAGAAACTGTTGAAAAAACTAACACCCCCCACTCTGGTCGAAATCCCTTCCTCCATGATGATTCCGACACCGACCAAATCCAGCATCACAGAATCCAACAGCCCCTCGCACGTTTCCTCCCCCGTAGATTCCCTTCTCGAGGCAGCTTCTCCTCGGGAGTTCTCCAACATCATTGTCGACTCACACAACAACAACATGGCGTATCATCTCAAACAACAACCTTTGCTTACGAGGGTGTCTCAGAAGCGCACGTGCGATGTTGGGGACGAAGTGATCGAACACCTTGCCAAGAGAAAAACGTTGCCCCAAAAGGGTATGCTCCTCAAGGCTGTGGTGGACGCGGGTCCCTTGCTTAAGACACTCCTTGTCGCGGGCCCACTTCCCACGTGGCGCAACCCCCCTTCGTCCAAGACCATAGAGACTCCATGCCTCAATGTTCAAGACTTCGCTTCCAACAATGTTAATACCTTCAATTCACTTCAGAAACCAACGCTTGCATTTGCGTCTTCTCGTTCTTTTCAGCCTTCTGTGTTCAGTGTTTCTGCTGTGAACAACAATGCTTCTTGCAAAAATCTCGCCCCATCGAGGATTCCGCAGAGCCATCAGTATCTTCTATGAAATTGATTCGCCCTCACAACTATTTTTATTCTGTAAAGTGAGTTAGAATTTTTGGTGTAAATTTCATACCCCGGCTCTGATTCAATTATCAAGCTGACCTATTTTGGTTCTAGTTCAAAAGTAGTACTTATCTCCAAACATGACAATTTATTGCAACATTTGATTCAGATTATGTCTTCTTCCTCTTTTTACCTGTAACTTTCATTTCTATCTGTTCACCAAAAGTCTCTGGTGGCTTTAGAATCTGAGTAGAAATTGAATATAGCTCATAAATATTTGTTTTTTTAATAGCTAGTCTCTTTCAGGCATAGTTTTCTTGATGATACCCAAGATAGTATTATCCTAGATCACTTGTTTAAGGGACAGAGTAACTGCTACAGGTTAATCATTGCTAATTTTGTACTTAATATCAGATTTTTAAGTTCATTATCCATGTTCAATATATAAAATTGCATTCTTCTACTTTTTTTTATTTATGATTTTAGTTTTGTGCATGTTCTGTATGCAGTTTTTTCTTACAGAAAACAACGTTCATACGTTGTGCGAATGACTTAGTATTATTTGAGAATTTGGATGTTTTATTGAAACCTCTTACAAACTCTATGTAACCTCGCATGTTAATTAGTGAGTCAGTGCAACAATCTTGTGCGTGTCTTGTGTGGACTCAATCGTGGAAACAGGGCTGTGGAGGAATAATTCTTATTGAGTTTGGAAAAGGTAACTTCGAATCGTATGTGATAAAAAGTCTCTTCGGTGTGTCAGGATGATGGGTTGTGTTTAATTAAGATGAACCTATTCTTGCAAACGTGGTTTTATTAAAAGTGGATTTGCTATGTGATAAAACGTTGCGGGGTAATATTATAAAATTAGAATGTCTTGAAATGCAATAATTGCTATAACATGGGTTTCTTGTTTACTTGGTGAGTTGGGAACTTAGGATATTATTGTGAAGTGATGGAATGGGAGTGGCAAATAAATGGAAATGACAAAAGCAGCCACCCTGTTGAGGAATTCACCATAAATGTAAATACGTGAAGAAGTAGGATTATGACCATACTTACTCCATACTTGACACAATCCAGAAGCGAAACGACCGCTTGAACAAACGTCTTAATTTCACCAACCTCGTATGTTTTAGCAGAAATTATTAGGCAACGTCAGTAGGAACATCGAACTTTGTTTTTTTAAAATTTAATGACAGTAGGTTGCATAATGTGGAAAGATGAATTTAGATAAATGATTTCTAATAGTTTATCCTATTTTAGGTTTATTCCTTTAGTCATTCTGACACTCCGTTTTAGGTCTAATACATGACACTACGTCATTTTTTCAAACAAAATGTTTACGCAAGTTGGCGATTCATTAGAATTAATACAAGCAACAGAATTCAAAAAAGCTATAAAAACATTTACACGTTACCTAATGGGAAAGTTCTTGCAATCATACAAAATTTAAACAACTATTATGTGAGACATAAGTCAATATCTTGGGATTTTTCCATGTTCAAAATATTTGATGAACAAATTTCCTAATGTACATTCCTAAAATCGACTTGTACAATGTATTGAATATATTCCTAAAAGAAATTCATACGCCACGCAATCATAAAAGTACATTGTAAACCTAAACTTCCAAATTGTTAAGATGTTAACCCACTTGCACTTAATATTTACCATACTAATGGAAGAGCTATAGACAGGATTAGAGGCTAAGGGAGATTGTAGGGCAGGAAGAAAGATACATGTATATGAAAAGTAAACAAACAGAACTTCATTTTACCTTTTTAGCAAATTAACTACCATTTGTGTGCCATTTACCGAACACAACCTAGGTTCATTCTAATTTTTTAAAATGATATCCTTATGATTCGAATAGTAAATCAAAGTTGTTACTACCGATCACAGAATTGCAACATGCACATTTTCCAATCCACCCACAACAATGTCATCGAGCAAGATGTGAAATCAACTAAATCATATTCACCAACTTTCTTCTAAAGGAAAGAATATGTTCAAACAATGTACAAAAGAGTCTTCATAACATTCCCACAAAAAATAATATAACTTTTATAAATTTATGCTTGCTAATTCAAAAAAAAACGTTTATTTCAACTCATTTGGAGTCGTGAATCAAGAAGAAATTTTAAAACTTGATCTTTCCACTCATATAAGTGCCTTATTCAGGTTAATGGTATGTCAAAATTAAATTCAGTATACCGTGTGATACGTCCATCGTTGAAGAAGTTGGTCAAAACTATAACTGAAGAATGAATCATGATAACTCATTTACTCATCAAACTGGAAATTGTAACAAAGATAAATTTAATTCCAATTGAACTAAAATACACCAGATAACAAACCGCAAAATTTAGAACTTAATTTGTTTCAAATGTCTACCTCAGATCACCACAAAACAAACTACCATCTAAACAGAAATCGAATTCGGTGATGCCTGGTATTAATTTAGATAATTCCAATCTTGTTGGCTACGTCCAGGGCATCATAGTCAGGTGTCAACCTGACATAAGCCTTCTTGGTCCCATCAGGCCTGCAACAGAGTAATTAAAATTTAGAATAGATTGTATATTTGGTATGAATGCAATTTTTCCATGTAAACTCCTTTCATTTGCATGTTATTGCTTCTTTGGATCATGTTAAATAGATATAATACATGTCAAATTTGAAAGACAGCGCACAACAAAATTTCAAATCAAGGAAGCCAAACCGCAATACCAAATCAAAGCAAACATACTATTGCGACAAGCAATCATGAACCGCCAGACAAATTCTAAAAACATCACTATATAGAGGCTCACCTGATCAAGGTGTTGACTTTCTTGGCCTGAATATCATACATCTTCTTCACTGCGTCCTTGATCTTCTTCTTGTCAGCCCGCAGGTCAACAATGAACACCAAAGTGTTGTTGTCTTCAATCTTCTTCATTGCGGACTCAGTTGTGAGAGGATACTTCAGTATCTGATAGTGATCAAGCTTATTCCTGGGTGGAGCACTAATGCGGGGGTATTTGGGGTTCCTATCCTTTTTCAAAGTCTTTGGCCGATGGAAGGTGACAGAAGTTCGGATCTTTTTGGCCTTCTTCTTAAAGGTAGCACCTGACTTAACTGCCTTAGCAGTTTTCAAGGCTTGTGCCTTAGCATCGGCCTTCTTTGAACTATCAGCTGCATTAAACAATAGCTCTAGTCACATCACATTGAATACAAAAAGCTAACTTAATTTTATAGAGCATAATCTTCAATACAATGCAGGGAATTCACTGACTCCATTCCAATAATACTGAAAGAATAAACCATACAATACACATAGAATTACTAATAAATCTAAATCCCTACAACATTCGTGGAATCCCTAATTTTCATTTTCCAATAGTGAACCTACGGTTTGAAATATCGAAACCTACTAAGATACTAACGAATATTTAATCAATGGTGGCCAAATTTGATGAGGTAGATTTTGAAATAGTAAGCAGTACCTTTAGGAGCCATGAGTCGCGAAAGGGGAAGAAACCCTAGTTCTTAAATCTTCGAAAACCCTAAGACAAAAAACAAAATAGAGATAAGGTTTCTGAAACGTATTGAACTAAACAGAGAGAAAGTGGGGAATAGGGCGGAGCAGAACCTGCGAGTGAGATGCAGTGGCAACCTCAGGTTTAGGGTTTGGTTCCGACTTATATACGGGCTACCTATGAAATGGTTTCGATCATAACCCATGGGCCTAGGCCCATTTACAAGATTGGGCGTCCAAACACAAAACCATTTGCTGTATTCAAAGATATATAAATACTTGTTTAACTTGATTCAAATTTTTTATATTTTTGTTTTTCTATATATAAATCAATAATAAACATGCTCAATATACACACTAATATCTTTACAGTGATAAACTTTGGCATATTTATTTAATTCGATATTCGTATGTTTAATTTAGAGGATGAGAAATTAGATAAATTTTGGACAATTTAAAAAAAAAACAAGGATATAAGTATCGTTAAGCTACAATTATACAAGTTATAAAAAATTGTAAAAGAATTATAGAAGTTTAGAAAATATCTAAATACAAGAGGTTCGTTTGTAAGAGATAACTCAGAAATTAAGGATATAAATCATAGGAAGAAGCACGATAATGAGAAGAGACACCTTGTGGAATTCAAAATTAGTGATATGGTGTTCGTTAAACTCCAATCTTATTATAAACAAATTCAATTGCATTACGAAGAAACCAAAAGCTTGACATGAGATACTTTGGCGCCTTTTCGAATATTCAATGTGTTGGTCCAATTACATACGAGTTATTTTATTTTTTAAGTGTTTAAGTTTAAGCTTGCTAAGATGTTCATCAAGAATCTTATATTCCACTTCCTCTGATTCCTAATAATATTGTTTCTATTTTGTAGCTAAAATATATATTGTAATATACACTTAATTTTTGGATGACAAAAAAATTATGTATGTGTACGTGGGTATTTGCATACAAGATCGGCAACAGATAATTACTTTGTTGTCTGCGAGTAACTCGTGAATATTTATTACTTGCTGATAACGATATTTTAATATTCATTTATAAATCGGATATATGTGAGTATTTTACTATTTGTACTTGTGGGTATCCGTTACTTACAAAACGTTAAAATCAAATTTTAATTTATATTTTAATAAGTTAAATTTAATTAAAATTAAAAAATAATTCATATTTTATTATGTTAAATTTAATTAACGTTCACATTAATTTATATTTTATATTTTTTTTATATTATTTTTTTTTTAAATTATAAAATATATTTTTAAAATATTTGTGGGTATTCACGAATAGTTGTGAATTTTTAAAATTAGCACATCTTTTGTAAATGGATATATGAAGGTAATGAAACGAGTAATTGGTGGATATTTTGTTGTCGGTCAGGTAGTAAGTAGATACTATCCATGTTTGACCTGACTCGTTGTCATTCCTAATTATTATTGATTTATTTTGAAAATTTATTAAAAAGTTAATTTTAAAAAAGCTATTATTATAACTATGGGAAGAACTATACATAAGAAAATTTGCTTATAAATTTGTCACCTAAAGTAGAAATTTTGCCTAGAGTGCCTTCTCGACAAATTCATGGATCACCCAACCAATGCAAGTAAAGACAACCTTCGCATATCTATCACAATGAGAAGGTTTGGGTTTATTATTTGATGCAACAATATTGATTTTATGACAAAACCTTTTATTTTAGGGTGATAGGAGGATAATAATTCTCAAGTAACACGCACACAAATGTCTCATTAGAAAAATGTCAAGTTATTGTTCTTAATTAATCATTTGATCTTCAAAAATTATAACACCCATTATTCTTCTTTTCTTTTTGATTATTCATTTCACATTTTTTTTTTGTTTTAAGAAAATGAATGAATGTGGTGATTTGCAGGAATACATATATAGATTCAAAATTCAGTTTTCACAAACCATTTTTATTTTGTGGTTTTTCATAATTTTTGTATAATAAATTATGATGACAACTTTAAAGTCCCTTCTCAAAATTAATTTATTTTTTGATTTGTTGTCCATCAAGATATCGGTTGCATAAGTGACTCTAGTGAGAATAGTTAGTAAGTCAAGCTTAATTAATTAGCTACACAAGTTGACGTGATTTTCCAATATAAAAATTAATTAGAACACATGCAATTAGACACAATTAATGTAGAATAGAACCAAAAACACTTGCATGAACCAATTAATGAAAATTTTATTGTATGTACCAAAACATTTAGTGTTCAGCATTCATTCCCTGCATTATATTTTGAAAAATAAACGTCGTGATTTTCAATATAAAAATAAATCAAGCAGTGAAACACAAACCAGCTAAGTTACAAACTGAATAGAATTTTAAAAAATGAATTTCGTTCAATAAATATTTTTTTACAGTATACAAGATATTGTTTTTGCCGTATTTTTGTGTAGATTATGTATTCTCCGATGAATCTGCATTATTTACAATAGAATCATTGAATCCATGTAAATCAGAGCCATAAATATGACCCATCTTGGTCCTTTTGGTTTCCAGGTACCGTTTGTTTTCCTCAGTTATTGGCGTCATCACAGGAACACGCCCCACCACTGCCAAACCATATCCTTTCAGACCAACGAACTTTGCAGGGTTGTTTGTCATAAGCCTCGTAGTTCTAACTCCTATATCCCTCAAAATCTGCATATTCCATCACTTACTTGTCACCACCAACGTAGAAAAATGAGTTAAATATGATTATACTCTTTCATCAATTTTTATTTCCAAACTTTAAAAAATAATAGATATAATCATGTTAACCAACTATCCTTAATATTTTTTTTATGTTAAACAATGTTTCAACGTTTGAGACTGACATTTAAGTTGAAACGTATCAAAAGAGATATATAATTTAAATAAGATTAAATATATTTTTAGTTCATGAAGTTTCGAATTAGTTTTTTTCAAAATTTTATACCAATTTAATCATTTATTTTTAGAAATACGTAGATTTAGTCATTCTTACCAAATTTTGTTAAGTTTATTTAACATTTTAAACGTATTTTATGATAATATTTACATTAACACTAAAGTAAAAATGTGTCAAACGGTGTAAACAATTCAAATACTATAATGAAATGCACTTGAAACGTCACATAAACTTAATAAAATTTGGTTAAAATGACTAAATTCACGTATTTTTAAAGATAAATGACTAAATTGATCCAAATTTTTGAAGAGAAACTAATTCAAAAAAACGTATTTAACCCATTTAAATATCAACTTAAAACATCATTTAACATTTGTGACAAAAATTATTATAATTTCATGTAAAAGTTTAAAAACTAAAAATATATTTTACTTTAAAATTGATCGAATTGTATTTTTAGTTTTACCAAATTCCAGGTAAAATATTTATGACCTAACTCTTTCTTGGTTGAAATACTGACCTGTGCACCAATCCCATATTCACGAGCATCAACAGCTAAACCAAGTTCTATGTTTGCCTGGACCGTGTCATGACCCTCATCCTGCAAATTATAGGCTTTAAGTTTGTGACCAAGTCCAATGCCTCTTCCTTCATGGCCTCGAAGATACACAACCACTCCTCTACCTGCTTCTTCTATCAACCGCATTGCCAAATCTAACTGGTTCCCACAGTCACACCGAGCTGATCCAAATATGTCACCAGTTAAACATTCTGAATGTACTCGCACCAGAACATCTTGACCATCTCCTATGTCTCCCTACGTAATTTGCAACACAACAAGTAAGGAATCATCATAAGAGATCATAATTAACAACACATAATTCAGACAACATGAGAGTTTCTTATTCAGCTTCCTTCTGACCTTTACAACAGCAACATGTTCAGTTCCATCCAACTTTGAACTGTAACAAAATGCTTGAAATAGACCCCATTTTGTAGGTAGGCGAGAAACAGAAGTTCTTTCAACCAATTTTTCTCTCTTTCTCCGATACCTTGAAGAAGACACAGATAAATCACATCACTAAGTGATGCTGATTAGCTTGTTAACTACTATTAAACTAGCAGAAGTTAGCAATATTCAGATACAATTATCAAAATCATTGATTGCTATGCTATGCACATGCACTTACCTTATCAAATCAGTTATTGAGACAATTGGCAAAGTGTGTTTCAATGCTAAGTTTCTTAAACTGGCCAAAGATGCCATAGAGCCATCGTTTTCATCAACAAGAGCCGAAAGAACAGAAACTTGAGGCAAACCAGCCAGTGCAACTAAATCCACTGAAGCTTCAGTGTGACCTGCTCTTCTAAGAACCCCACCATTTCGGTACTTAAGAGGAAACACATGACCTGGTTTTCTGAAATCTTCTGATTTGGACTCAGGAGATGACAGAGCAACCACTGTTTTCGCCCTATCAGCAGCTGATACACCAGTGGAAGTTCCACATTTCACATCCTAAGGTAAAACAACAGACTTTCATGATCTTGGTGATTGTTCTTGGAGCTTAAAATTCATGCACCAATCTGCAACTTTTTACAGTATATGATACTCACCACTGTGACAGTGAAGGTGGGAGCAGAAGAATCCTCATCTTCACTCTCTGGTGACATGAGAGGGAGGTTCAGTCTTTGAAGATCCTCCTCTTTCATGCCAACTGAAACGATCCCTGATCCGTTCTTAATCATAAAGGCAATATCCTCGGGACTAGTAAGAGATGCTGCCATTATAAGATTTCCTTCATCATCGCCGTTTTCATCATCTACCACAATCACAAACTACAAAAAACAAATAAATAAATGCACCAGTTGTTCGATTAATCCATCATTCTCAAAAACACTAATTCAAAAACACTAACTTGTGCTAAAAAATTGATTCATGATTCATATTGCTTCATTATCATGTAAATGGTTATTTGTTAAAATTGTGACATTAAGCAATTGCATAGAACTAACCTTTCCTTGGCGTAATGCATTAAGCGCATGTTCAATGGAAGAGTAGCCTTTAGAGGGACAATCTGGATCACCTTCGGCATCACTGACAAAGAAATCAGTGGTCTCGGGTGTTATTTCAGCGTCTAACGTTCTGAATGGTGCCAAAGAAGGCTCGTTAATATTTAACGCACCTAAGAGGGAACCGTTCTCATTTCTCTTCAAATTGCTATCGTCAAACACATCTTCTGTTCCACCTGCAGAAAAACCAACAGCACAACATGCTGAGTTCCACACCTTGTTCTTCCATAGGCCAAGTCTTGCACTCTGATGAGTACCGTAGGAGCGATGCAAGCTTTGGAGAATAAAAAATATTCAGACATAACTTGAATATAGAGAAGAAAACACCATTGCTACGTAGGGAAGATTAAATTTTACCTTGAGCTAGTGGTGACGTGGGAAATCAGAGGATGGGGGAATGAGGCAGAGTCCATAGGCTTGGACTTCAAATTTTATTCTCAGAAATTGAAAAAACACTCAAAACTGTGATCTTATTTCGTGTAGTAATGTGGAAGGAAAATAGAAAAAAGGGGTGAAAAAGATGAACCTCTTGTTATGGATATGTGCTTCCAAAAGGAAGCGTTATCCAATATTTGTAGCTGTACTTGACTAGGAGCCACAACCTTTTGTTTTGTAGTTGAACTTATTTGTCTAACAGTTCGTCTCCTTAAACAATGATTGCACTCAATTGGTTCAACATATTCACATCATTCTGTGGCTCTCTCATACAAAAATCTTTCGCAATACATGACAACACTGTTTGTTTTAAAAGAATAAACATACGCATAACATTAAAAAATGTAATACAAATTTATCTGTATGTTTGGAAAAATAAATGTATAATATGAAAAAACATCAGGGTCATACTTGCACACCTTCTTCATCTTCTTCCAACATTTTCACCCCATTACCTCTTCCTTGTACCATCTTTTTCACGAGTTTTTTCTTGTTGTAAGCTGAATGAAAACCTGTTCCAGTAACATATTCCAATATAACTAAATTATGAACACTAATTTTCATAATGCATCTGAACAGGGTATGCACAGCAGAAACTAGTTATGTCGTGTAAATAGAGCAGATTTTCACAACAAAACTACTTCCTTTAAAGGATGTATTTATTTTGGTTAGAAAAATTGATAGAGGTGTGAAGAATTAAAAGAAGAGGTAGGAAAGAACGCCTCCAAATGCACTATTAAATAGTGTGAGACTAAAATGGACCCAATCCAATTCATGGTTTGGGATAGTTATGTTACATAAAGCATAACAAAAGGGGGAAGGCGTTGACCAGACCAAAATGGAAAGGGCTCTCTTTTCATGGCAAAAAATTGACAATAGTCAAACAAATGAACAAAACAAATCCGAGTACGGTACCGTGTTGTCGATGGTGAATTCATGGTGACGTGGCAGACGAGTTCTGCTGCTTTGCTTTCATAAATCTCGCCGAAAATGACGGCGGAGAAAGCGACGCTTATGAGGCTCAGTTCATCTCTCTAACAGAACACCAGACACAAAACTAAACTCTGTCTCTGTTAGTTCGTCTGAGACTTTGAGGTCAAGAGTTCAGTTAAGACCCTTCTGTCACTCCCTCTGTTTCTGTTTCACGCACACACATGTTCCCGCTTCAAATTTCGATGTTGGGGGTTAGATCCCCTTGGTGAGGGTCCCCACAGTGAGTTCTTGTATTTATTCGGTTTTGGGGTATGGCGGAATCATCTACCAGTTCTGCTGTTTCCGTTGATTCCGTTTCTAGAGACAACAACAGGTTGTGGAAAGGGGCATTTGCTGTCGCTGGAATCATGGTTACCCTCGTCACCTATGGTCTCTTGCAGGTTTCCTTTTTATTTTATTTCATCGATTTACTTGCATCTCTTTTCATGTGTGTCATAACAGTACTAGGATCTCTCTCCCTCTCTCTCTTTTATTCTTTTCTTCAATCTCGTTATTGTTCTTGTTGTAGAAATTTAGATTCTGTGAGGCAGTGTGGGAAGCATCTTAAAAAAAAATCCCTTTTTCTGGGTCGAATCAAACTTAACAATAGCAACTGTCTTGCTCTTTTTAATGAGTCAAGTCTTTACCTTTAGCTGGGGCTGTAATTAACTTAGTGATGTACTCATGCTTTGGTAATTTGGAATGCCTTTGCTACTGTTATTTGGATGCAAAACATCAATGGATAATCTGTTTTCAAGGTTTAGTTTGGTAAAATTTAAATAGAAGGAAACGAAAAAGCACTAGTGTTAGAAACAAACATGATTGGGTTGCTAAGTTCTTTTGGTTGGAATGGAGTAGTCTTAGTAATTTGATGCTTGTTTAGCTATATAATTTACCTGCAAGGTGTGAACGGGTTCGTATTAGTACTGATTAGACCAAATTTCGTTCTTTTGAATAGATTAAATCAAAGTTCTCTCTGAAACCAACATCTATCAAGTGACTTATACTTTTGGTTCTTGCAGGAAAAGATCATGAGAGTACCATATGGAGCAGAAAAAGAGTATTTCAAATATTCACTGTTTCTTGTTTTCTGCAACCGCATCACAACATCCGCTGTTTCTGCTGGTTCTTTGCTGGTAAGTGTATGCCATATGCAAAAAAGTGCGGTTACTTGCATGTGTAGGTTCGACACATTTTGCAGTATTTGAATTTTGCAGACCTTTCCTGTTACTGAATTCATTCTTCAATGTTTCTTACAGGCAAGTAAAAAGGCTATGGACCCGGTAGCTCCTGTTTTTACGTATTGCCTTATCTCGGTATCAAACATACTAACCACAACTTGCCAGTATGAGGTTAGTGTCATACTTTCTGTTGGCCTATAATCTCACAAATAGCTGCTAACGTTAATGGTTGCAAATGAGTGAGTAACCTTATTATCTGGAATAATCATATTTCTTTATGCAGGCCCTCAAATATGTTAGTTTTCCTGTTCAGACCCTTGCAAAATGTGCAAAAATGATACCAGTTATGGTATGTCGAACTTTAATACTGGTCATGCATCAATATGAATTAAATCAAATGGAAAATTGCTCTTTATTACTAATGAAATAGGATGCACTGTAATGCTTTGGCAGTTGACAAATATCATATCTGTTTTCTTTATCTTCAAATTTTGGTACCTATCCAATTTGATCACAACTCATTCAAAATTTTGTCACATCTGAAAACCAATTAGTTCAAACACCTGGTCCAATCTCTCTATTTCTCACCATCTTTATCTTGCATGAGCCCCATTTCTTCGTTCTTGACTGATATCTTTTGCTATTCTTGCACCTTGAATCTTTCTATAATCCTCCTTCTGTGTATCATACAGGTCTGGGGCACCATCATCATGCAGAAGAGATATCAGGGACCTGACTATTTGCTAGCTTTTTTAATTACCCTTGGCTGCTCAGTATTTATCCTGTATCCGGTAATTATTGAATCTTTGGCCTACTTTGTTTTTTCCATTGAAGAACTGCCAATGAATAACCATATGCTACCTTATTAGCATTGTTCACTTATTCGACATTGCATTTGTGTGGTATTGTTTTTTCTTTCTGTATAAGACTGATAAGTATGCTTATAATAATTATGGCAACTGATAAATGGTTTTCGTTGACAAATGTTTTTTCATTTTTGGCTCATGTTCCATTTTGCCAGAATACACAACAAATATTACTTTCTTACTCTTTGAATGCTTGCAGCATTCTGCAATATGCTAAACTAATGCTTGTTTTTTTTATTGTAGGCAGGAACAGATGTAAGTCCTTACAATAGAGGAAGAGAAAATACAGTTTGGGGTGTTCTCTTAATGGTTGGCTATCTTGGGTATGTCACAGCACTTAATATATAATTTTGTGATTTTTTATATATTATTGTGACATGGGAAGTATGTTATTTGTCAAAATCTTCTTGGTGTTTGGGATAAATAATGAAATTACCTTGCTCACATGTTAGTTTGAATAATTTCCTGCATACAAATTTTAATGTTCAGAGTTATCATTGATCACAAAGTCAATGAGAAAAAGAAACAAAAAGCAAAATTTAAGAACAAGAATTCAAGAAGTTAAAAGAGAAAAAGGTTCAAGAAGAAGAACGACAGTAAGGTAAAGATAAAGAAGTTTAAAGGAAGAATTCAAGTAGATGATTAAAGGTTCAAGAAAAAGAATTCAAAAACAAGATTCAAGAACGAAAGATTCAACAAGAAGAATTCAAAGAAAAAGAAAATTCAAGAAGAAAAGATTCAAGAACAAGAAAAAAAAAGGAGAAAAGTTAGAAAAAAAAACAAGAATTCAAGAAGAAAATTCAAAAGAATTGAAATAATTTAAGAGAAAGAATTCAAGAAGAAGAAAAGATTCAAGAAAAGGAAATCAAAAAGAAAAATATTCAAGAAGAAAAGATGAAGAACAAGAATTCAAAAACAAGAAAAATTCAAGCATAAGAATTAAAAGAATTTAACCGGAATAGTTCAAGAAGATGATTAAAGATTCAAGAAAAAGAATTGAAAAAGAAGTTGATTCAAAAAGGAAATATTCAAGAAGAAAAGGATCCAATAAAAAAAAATCAAGAAAAAAAAATTCAAGAACAAGAATATTCAAGAAGAAAAACAAGTAAAATTCAAGAAGAAGAAGAAGCAAAATTCAAGAACAAGACGATTCAAGAAGTAAAAGAACACAAAGGAAAATTTAAGAACAAGAATTCAAGAAGTTAAAAAAGAAAAAGATTCAAGAAAAAGAACAACAGTAAGGTCAAGATCAAAAGTTCAAGAACAAATAAAAGAATTTTAGAGGAAGAATTCAAGAAGATGATTAAAGAATCAAGAAAAAGAATTCACAAACAAGATTCAAGAAGGAAAGATTCAACAAGAAGAATATTCAAGAAAAAGAAAATTCAAGAAGAAAAGATTCAAGAACAAGAAGAAACAAAACAAAAGTTTAAAAAAAAAAAAAAAAAAAAATAAAAAAGAAGATTAAAAAAAAAAAAAAAAAAGAAGAAAAAAAAAAAAAAAAAAAAAAAAAAAAAAAAAAAAAAAAAAAAAAA
>Ga0099822_1005809_pt1 | contig 16117 bp, 11 predicted proteins | sample CowpeawhiteBW_FD_76839 | JGI IMG/M metagenome (GOLD analysis project Ga0099822, IMG submission 76839) | Root nodule microbial communities of legume samples collected from California USA - Cow pea white BW | ecosystem: Host-associated > Plants > Roots > Nodule | place: USA: California | collected...
TCTTTTTTCCCCCCGGTCCGGGCAACACACCCTACACCCCACCCCCTTTTCGTCTGCCCCGTGCGGGGTGTTTTTTTTTTTTTTTTTTTTTTTTACACTTCAGTTCACTAATTGTTTGTGTGATTTCAAAAGGGAATTTTCAAAACAGAGAAACGATGCGACTGGAAAAGGCACTACGGCAGCTTTATGGCCGTTTCTTCTACCGATTTCCAAATGGAGAATCCGCGGCTGATGTGTATGATAGAATCACTGGTAATATTGATACGCATGTGTTCTTCCGGAATCAAAGTTTTGAATAGTTGAGTACTGATGCAGGGTTTTGTACTTGTGGTTGAAGGATTCAGAGAGACGTTGAGAACGGATATTAGTATTGGACGGTATCAACCACCGGAGGAGAGGGAATCAGAGATGAACTTGATCATCGTGTCTCACGGTCTAACACTTCGAGTGTTTCTCATGAGGTGGTACAAGTGGACAGTTCAACAGTTTGAGGGTCTCAACAATTTAGGCAATGGAAATATGCTTGTCATGGAAAAGGGTCATGGAGGAAGGTAGGTGTACATTCATTTTTTTTGCGTACTTTATTGGATTAATAGCTTTTGGGAACCTAAGAGAATTGCGCATGAACAGGTATAGCTTACTGATGCATCATGATGAAGAGGAGCTGAGACGGTTTGGACTGACTGATGAAATGTTGATTGATCAAGAGTGGTAAGAATCATGATCCTTTCACTTTGTTATTTGATGAAATTCTTGACCTAAGAGGTGTTTGATATGTATGAAGGCATAAAATTGCAAAACCTGCTGATCTGAATTACGATTGTCCAATGGTCAATTCCTTCTTTCCCCACCTCAGTGAAGAAACATGCTAGTGTGAACAAGGGGTTCATCAAGAACTTGCAGCAATTTCAAAGTCAATGCAGTGGCTACAAACCACAGAGCATGCACAATATAGCTCAATTATGAAAACGAAGAACGAAGAGCACAGTGTTGTAAGTAGCTAACTAGAAAAGTTTGTACCGAAGAATTTAACAATAGAAAAAGGATGAACTAAATCACCAGGTGTTACTCTTCTCTGCATAAAACCAGAATGTTTAATTTTCATAAAAGGAAAAAGCTTACGGAAAAATGTAGATACGTGTATCGATACCTGTACGTCTCACATGCGAGAATTCTACCATCTGAGCTACATCCTACTCCGTTAATGTTCTTTGCATAAAACCGTAATGTTAATTTTTATAAAAAGAAAAAGCTTACGAAAAAATGGAGATGCGGGGTATCGATCCCCGTACCTCTCGCATGCTAAGCGAGCGCTCTACCATCTGAGCTACATCCCCTTTTGTTATTGATTTCAAGATTAAATAATATCATCTATAGCATGTGTTTTTGCTTTAATTCTCATGTCATGGAGCATCAATCATGGATCACGGTGATCTTTTATGTATTGTTCATTTTGAGTAAATCATGGGCAAATTACTTTAATTTCTAACCTCACAATTTACACGACATCAGTTTAATATTTGAATTTAGAATACATATTTCACTCCGGTGTTTAACATTAGGGAGTAAAGAAAGTAAAACAAAATTAAGAAATGTTGTGTCCTTTAACCAATAAAATACAAAAAAGTGAGTCTAAGTTAAATCTAGCTCAGTTTCAAGAAATAAATTTTATTCTTCTCAAATAATCCTCAATCTATTTTACCATCAACAAACATCTTTTAGTTTCTTCTTAATTCTTTCATTTTGTTTTTTTTTTAATGATGTGTTGATAAATTTTCTTAAAAGTTTTACGTTCATGTATTGTACGATAAAAAAATACTTTTTTGTTTTTATTACTTTAATTATCTATCATATGGTATCAAAAGTTCTCTCAAAACTTTGCAAGAATCAAATCACAATGTAAAATGTAGACAAAAATCATTACATTTTTAAGTCAAAATTTTTATTCAGTTATTGTCACTTCAAGTTAAAAATCATTAAAATCATGACAGAATGAAAAATTATACCTGTGTTATTTTCAAGTTAACTAAATAAGTACACCGACTCAAATTTGAAAGTAAAAGTACCTAGATGATTTAAAAAAAGATTATATTATTGTTTAATTCAAAAATCTAAATACATTAATATCATGATTTCATTGACTATTTTCTTAAAATAAATGTATTATTTAGTAAACAAGTATTAAATTAATATATCAAATAAACTTTATTTTAACAGATTTAGGTTGTTGGGATTTAATATTTGTACTCTAGTTTTTATACATCTAAATAACATCTATAATTTGATTTAATCTCTCTATCACATAATATAATTAACAATAGCTATGTTTTTTTTGTCACTAAGTATCACTGAGATGTTGGTCTATATTTTGTGTTCTCCAAAAACAGATTTAGAAGAGAAGGGTGGCAATCATGGGCTTCCGGTTGGGCTGTTCGGTCTTGGGCCAAACATGTACGTCAATCTGAGCCTGTTATGGAAGAAATAGGAAAAAACTTAAAATATGGAGATGCGGGGTATCGATCCCCGTACCTCTCGCATGCTAAGCGAGCGCTCTACCATCTGAGCTACATCCCCAACGATATTGAAAGTAAATACTATTGTCAAGACTTTTTATACATTATGCTGCTGATATAAATACTTGTGTAAAGTCTATTACTTTTCTTCTGATACTTTAACTTTTAAATTTGAGTATTTTTATCATTTAAATTTTTGGTGATTTAAAATCTTGACAGAATGAAAAATAATAATTTTATTATTTTCAAGTTAACTAAATAAGTACACTGAATCAAATTTGAAAGTAAAAATACCTAAATGATTTGAAAAAAAATATTATATTATTGTTTAATTAAAAATATCTAAATACATTTATATCAAAATTTCATTGACTATTTTCTTATATAAATATATTCATTAGTCAACAAGTATTAAAATTAATATATGAAATAAAATTTATTTTGACAGATTTAGGTTGTTGGGATTTAATATTTGTAATTTACATTTTACACATCTAAATAAATAACATCTGTAATTTTATTATATATCTCTTTCTATCACATAATACAATTAATAATAAGATTTAGAAGAGAATGGTGGCGGGCATGGGCTTCCCGTTGTGCTTTGCGGTCTTGGGCCAAACATGCACGTCAATATATTCATCAAATATGCCTTAAACTCGAATATAGTTTTTATTTTTTCATTAAAATTATTGTTCAACTTCTCCCGTTTATAATACAAGATTGGAGGGTGGGATTCCATTTATATTTTTGAAGTAAAAGTAGAGTTTTATCCGTGAAATAAAAATTTATTTTCATTTGCATATGTAAAAGTATATATATATTTATCCCCATTAAAGAATAGTTCGTATTAATTTATTTATGGTTTCAAATATTAATTAACTATATTTTTTATAAAAAATAGAAACATAAAAATATATTTATTTTTTCTTCATGATAAAAATTAAGAAATAAATTGTAATAATATAAATATCAAATATAAGATCAAATAATGATATAAAAAATGAAAATGATAAATGTGTGTCTTATAAATAAATTACAAATTTAATAAAAACTGTAAAATGTATTGATTGTAAATTATTTTGTAGTTTTCGTGCAATAACAAATCATTATAGAAAATTACTCTAGGATCTTAAGATTCATGATTCTCACACGTTTAAGTATATAAATCATATTGTTCTCCACCCACTTTTTTTCAATCTATTTTTTTTGACTTCTTTTCTGTTTTCACACCCTTTTTCTTAACAACTTATTGTGAGAGAACTTATGGTCAAAGACAAAATCTCAATACCCTTCTTATAAGTCAGTGTTCATAAATTAAACTAGAAGTTACTTTATCTTTATTTTATTACGATTTTACATAATAATTAATAATAATTAATAGGTTATTGTATTTTATTAAATTACAATAAAATCCATCATATTTCAATTGAATTAATTCATCGATTAATTCTAACATAAATTTAACATATGAAAAATATATTTTCTACTTGAGATACCTTCTCCTACTTTATATAAGTGAAAAAAATTCTTCCGCGTCTAATAAGAATGGTGTTGCAGAGTTAATCGAAGATGGTGACATGGGAATCAAAAAGTCGTTTCAAGTGCCTCACTCTATTTGCCTTTTGTCTTTTCAAAATCTGACTTCTAGATTAGATAAGTTTGCACTACCACCAACACTTACTGCATCACAATGCTACATATTAGTTAGCTGTTTTTCCCACTTCTAAATGTCTTCGGATATATAATATATGTAAAATTAATTTTTGACAAATTTTTTGAATATCAACATAACAACACCTTATTAAATGATAACAAAATTTGATATTACTTAAAAAAGAATTGATGTAACTTTAAAAAAAAAAACTTTCTCAAAATATTATAATTTATAATTCATAATATATATTATATTATATTATATTGCTCCAAAAAACAAAAATTGTACACCATATTCCAAATAACTGAAGACCAGATATGCTTGCATCTTGTCCATTCAATACTAACAACCCACTTTCATTTCAATTCTTCAACTCACTCCTTAAAAACAATATCATAAAATGAGAACATAATAAAGGAAATATATCATTAGAGTTTAAGTTAAAAATGGATAAATGAATATGGAATTAACTAGAATGAACAAATGAATGATCATGTGTTAGAGAGTGATCACATGTTAATATTAATTAATTAAATAATAATCTTAGCTTAGTAGCTAGCTTGTTCAATCTTTAGAACATGCAGCTCTATAACTAGCCTCTAGCCGTGAAAAGATTCCACTTTTTTAAATTTTCATGGGTTCTCGTCCTCAATAAAAACGTGCATATATACCCTAATACATTAATTATTATGCTTAATTGAAAAATATGATATTATACATTTTGCTATAAAAATATAGTTTTCTAATTTTAAACCTTGACATAGCTAAAGTGATGATGTAGAGACATGTTTGTACATAATGAACTGAATAGGATGCAAAATTGTTTATTTGTTTTGAAGAAAAAATTATAAGAAATATTAAATTAAATGCAGTATTTGTAGCAATAGCGGAGCATGAGAGTTGTCATTGTGAGAAGTGCTTGAAATTGTTATATTGTAGTGGTCTGAGCTGAGATAGGTGAAAGTTATGAGGAGTACCCTATGTAGCCTTTATTTTTATAGACAGTACCATATATAGCTAAAATCTATAGAAAGGACTTTTTGGGTTAGGTACTTGTTTTTCACTCCATCATCTCACCATCTTATTTCACACCACTGAACCTTTTAATTATTCAACTACAATCTTATCTTAATGTAGAAGTTGTAACTAGGTCGTAGAATGTCTTATGGACATTGTTCTTCTATCCTCATTATTATTGTCGATTCTTTACATGTTCACCAAAGTGCATATAAAGTAACACGAGGAAGGATGGAAAAGAAAACTATCATAAAAGTGAAAAACTTTGACAGTTGTATTAATGGTGATTTTGTAATTTTGTTTCTAAAAGTATTTGTAATTAAAATATGATAAAAGAGAGGAGAAGGGAGAAAGCAGTGCATGTACATACGTGGTCCTTTCCTGCATTCACAGCACAGCACCTTGCTCTGTCTGTTTTGTTTTTGTTTCAAAATTCAAACACTGTCTAGGTTCCTAACCAATCATGAAACGTGGTCTCACATGTGAAATTTAAGAGTGAGGAAAAACAAAATAGTGACGGCTCATAACCAAGTTGCATTTATGGGATGCATAAGATATGTGCAAGTTGTTGTTAATTGTCTCCTAAGCCTTAATTTTTTTCAATTGTGGTGACTCAGTAGTGAAGAGGCACAGAAAGATGTGAGTGTGGAATTTTGGTTCCAAGTTCTTACTTTAACTAGTGGCAGGCAAGTTCTGAAAGTAAACTCAAGGTTTTGGCATCAATAACTTAACAATCACCCAATTCACTTGGCATTAATCACAGGTAAGTCAGAATGAAATTAATAAATATTTAGGAACGTAATTAGTGGGAAATAAAGTATTAACTTTTGGTCTTTGTGCAAACTCATCATATGCTTCCACTTGGCTGCCCTAGTGTACTCCCATGCTACCCTAAGTTTGCAATAAAAATTTATTAATACACACACAACCACTGTTTAGTTGTAAATCATCGTACATAAGATATTTTTATTTTTGTTTAAGACTTATATTTTAAAGTAATTCTTAATTTTTTGACAATGTAACTAGTTCAGTTATTAAAATTAACTCAAAACACTGGAACTTTATATTTTATGTAATATTAAATATGTTTATAGTCATGTATAATTTACGTTAAAAAAGTATTTTTAGTAAATTAGATTAATTTCCAAAAACAAAAATATTATATTGTTTTCTTTTCCTATATTAAAATATCTAATTTTGTTTATTTAACTGTGATAACACTTGTTAAGATGAGTAATTTATATACTCTTTTTTTTCCTGAAAGTATACGAACAAGAAATTGGCTCTTGTCCTTTCATATTAAAATGTAAAGTTTAATTTAATGTTATTAATGAATAATTTTTAAAATTAAATACCTTCAACTAAAATTTTAACTAAAACACACTTAATTTAACAGGCTTTTTTATGGGTTAATTTATCAAGTTATTATTTATCATTTGATATCCTAGTATTTCTTCCCATAGGTTCTCTCTTTATTTTTAAAATAATAATTAAAAATTAAAATATCAAACATATATATAAACATTCAAACAATTCATATTGAACAACATTATAGCATTTAAAAGTATAAAATTATTATAAAATTATAAATTTATGTAATTAAAAATATTAAATAAATTCAATAATAATTTTTTAAAAAATTGTTGGTGGATTAGGTGAATCAGACTTGAACTCATTTAGTAAATTAAGTGAGTTGGACTTACTTCAATATATTTTTGAAAAAATTAAATTTTTTTAACTTGACTCAACTCGAATATGTAATAAATTGAATCGATTTTGAGGTTAAAATTTATTTTTACATTTCTAAAAAATAAAATATTACTGATTAATTTAAGATGTTACTATTATAATAATAATAATTATTATTATAAAAGTTGTTGGTTGATAGTAGAGAAAGAGAGGTGGTGAAACCTTGATTTGATTAATTAGATAAAAGAGGGCAAAAAAAGGTAAAGAGTGAGAAAAAGGAAAGTAGGGAAAGAATGAGAAAAGTGGTGAATGCAGCATTAGTGAAAGTAGGAGTGTGATTAATTAATTTTTGGCAGTGAGGAACAATGAATGTGGCCCAATAGTGTCTTGGCTGCATCAGACAGGATGTCAGAGGAGATTAGAAATAGGGAGTGTTTGGCGTTGCTCATGCCATTGCCTGTCTCTCTGTCTCTCTCCTGCCTCCTCTCACTCTCTTCTTCTCTTCTCCTCCTTCCGATCCTTCCACCCCATTCTGCCTCCTTCATCTCCCCATCTCCCTCAATTATATCTCTCCCCTGCATTATGCCACCAATCACTTCTATTTTTCTATTTTTTGTCACAATAATTATAAGAAAATAATATTTTTATTACTAAATTTTGACAATTTTCTTTTACAATATAAGATATCATCTTTTAAATAGTTTTAAAATATTAAAAATGAGAAAATAAAAAAAATAAAAACTACTTAAAAGATATCACCTAAGATTATTAGAGAAAATTGTCAAAATTAACGGTAAAAATACCATTTTCCATTATATAATTATGTTATTGAAAATGGCAAGAAGGTAAATATTGTTGAGTTCACCGGTTTTCCTGGCAAGTGAACTTCTTCACTCGCCATCAATCTATTTGTACCTAAAATTAACGCTACTTGCAATTCTGAAACATGCTTTAAACGCATACAGAAATAAGCCTAAGTCATGGACCCCCATGGAACCTACCATTTATTACTATAGGGGTAAGCTATTTTCATATTGCTCCTCAACTTAATTTTTCGTCACTATTATTTTAGCCTTCTAGTACATACTCTTCTTGTTCTTTTATGTCACAAATTTTTAACTTTTCTTTAATGCAATTGATGAATCAGTTTGCTTAGATTTTTTTAGCATACAATAATTGTGTGACAAGAATTTTAATTTGAAAGCAGGGGTTAATGTAAAAACATGTCATGTCATGCATTCATCCATGGAGTGGTATAGTTAATGGGTATGTAGTGCGTCCTCATGGTCCTCTCTACTCTGGAATAGTCTTCAAACAAAGGGTTTGAATAAAGTAATGTTCTTAGATGTTGTACACTGACGTGTGGTTCTCCGGAAAAGCCAAAGTCCAAACTCACATTATGATACTTAAGATGCTACAACTACAAGTTAAAGAAAAGGATAAAGTGATTGGGGACAGAGTTCTTTCCTTTTTGCTAAAAACAAGAAAAAATGGTAAATGATTGAATAAAAAGAGAAAGGGAGGGATGATTTTTTTTGAAAGAGAAAGAGGCATGTCTCAAACCATGTCAAATGCTGTTATTCCTCTGTTCCTTTTTCCCATTCTTCACCTGCTTCAACTCCCATTTTCTTCTCAAGTGGAAAGGAAGATAGCAGTAGTAGTAAGTAATGACAAATTTCATCTGTCAGAGGATCAAAGTCGGTAGTCAAACACTCAGATGGTTTAATGATCTTATCTGGAAATTAATTACAACTCCCATGTCCTCTCATACTCTGACACCAAACTTAATGTGCCCAAAAGATATTTTAACTATAACTATATACCATCCAAGTCCTTGTTTTCAACAGAAGAAAGAACCTTTTCAGCTTTGCAATTTTCCTCTCAAAAACACAATCCAATGTTTCGCCCAATTCAATCAGTGAGTTTCTGAGTCATCAGTTATACCCAAAACAAATTACAGACAGAAGGCGTCGTTCCAAGGTTTTCGGAGAAAATCTTGTTGTCATCATGAACAAGGTTTGTTATTGAAATTATGGGAGTGTGAGCCTGTTACTGGTCTGGTCCGGTCCAGTCATGGTTTTTACAGTAGTTACCAGCAAAACCATCACCTCATCACGTTTGAATTTTCATTCATTTGCCTACATTTAATTGAAGCTGGAGTTGTTTATACACAATAATAGCTTTGGAGGACACGTTATTCTCTGAGATATTTGGTGATAAAATAAGTTGTGAGATATTTAATGACACGTCAATTCATGGGCTAACTTAGTTGTTTCATAAGTAAATGCAAATGCTGACACCAGGATATGACTTCTTTTAAAACTTATCCATAGCATAATTTGTTCATTGATTCGGCGGTTGTTTTGTTGAGAGGAAATTGAATGTAGGTGGTATGATGCCTAAAATGTTGATAGTAATTAGGAGTTGTTTGAGTTGAAGGAGAGAGTGGGGAGGAGCAGGAGAACGTGAAATGGAGAGAGTCGGGTGCAGAGAATCGATAAGAATATTTGGTTGCCTGAAATGAGTAGAACAAAGAGAGATTAAAAAAAGAGGAGAAAGCAACGAATAAGACAGCAGTTAAAGGTAGCATAAAGCACAGTAGTACTGTACATGCTTTTGGGGTCATTACTTTATGATCAAAATATTGTCCCATTTCATCTCATCCCCATGCTCCATCCCTGCCATTCTCAACAAAACCAAACCCCATTTTCGGTATTTCAACATCAAAATCTCACCCCTTCTATTTAACGCCTCCATCAAAACCAAACTGTCACCTCCTACTTCTTTCTTCCTCCATCAAAAACATGGGATTTCCAGTGGGGTACACAGAGTTGCTGCTACCCAAACTGCTTCTGCACCTCCTATCCCTATTGGGCCTCATCAGAAAACTCCTCACCATCCTCCTCTGCTACATGGGCTTCCACGATTTCTTCGAACCCGACATTGCGTGGCCGGACACCCTCCCGGAATTGCAGTCCGTGTCGGCGGTGCTCATCCGGGAAATCCTGCCCGTCGTCAAGTTCTCGGAGATGGCGGGGGCGGAGGTGGAGGCGGCGGAGAGTTGCGCGGTGTGTCTGTACGAGTTCCAGGGAGAGGACGAGATCAGACGGCTGACAAACTGCCGCCACATATTCCACAGAGGTTGTCTGGACCGTTGGATGGGCTACGATCAGAGAACGTGCCCCCTCTGTCGGACGCCCTTCATACCCCACCATATGCAAGCCGCTTTCAATGATAGACTCTGGGCTGCTTCAGGAATCCCTCAATTCTATTACAACGATGAATGAACGCATCACTTTTCTTCTTCTTCTTTTTCCAACATTTCCGGATGCATGGATGTTAGTTAGTTAACCTTCTTCGCCATGTTTCTGTTGTATATATTATACTCAACTTCAAACAAAATCCAAACCTCACAACTCTTGTTAATTACATATTACATATATCCCTTTTAATTATTTAGATTTTGTTCTTCCTTCCAGATTTTTATTAGATTTGCGACCTTTTATTGCTAACGAATTCCGATTTTGATGTATCGTTGCGTACAAGAACTGGATCACACTGCTACTGCTCTGCTCCTTTATCACTTAGTTTTACCTCCATGGAAGTCACACAAAGCTTGTACCTTCTTCGACCCAACACATCATTAATTTTGAACATAAACATACCATATTACATAAAATACGACATCCTCTTTTTACTGTCTCTAGTTAATTTGTAGCTCTTTTTAGTTCCAAGCTTTTTTGTCTGTAATGCGTGTTTTTTCTATCCAAAAATAACATCTATTGAGCTTGTCTGAAGAATAATAATAGGTTAAATTTTTAGTTTGTTCATTCATTATTTAGTGAACTAAAAGAGTAAAAATGAATATCATCGATAATCTTTAACGGTGGCAAAAGGTTATTCCAGGACATGCTTCTAGTTTGCAAGAATAAGTTTACAGGTTTAAAAAATTCTAGAGGATACTTTATTTTATTTATATAAAAGAATTTAAACGTTTTAATAAGATATGTTTTTTAGATTTATGTAAAATTGTGAATTACGGCTAAAAGGATTGAATAATAAATAAAATATTTGGTCTTGCATTACTGGGCTGATCATCTACGGGTATCGGTAAAATCGAATGGACTAACCACAGAAGAAAAGAAGCAGTTATTTACGAAAGAAAGCCTTTTAGAAACTTTTAGCAAGGCATTTCGTTATCTCCAAATATAAAAAGAATATCTCCAACTGAAAAATATATCCTCACCTATATCCGCATAAAAATAACCCAAAAAAAAAAAACTTATCGGTGTCTCTACAACACATCAATAAAATAAAAACATCTATTATTATTAAAAGCATACAAACTATGTAGTAGTTATTCTTTTTCTATATTAAAAAAATTAAGAATTGTTCTTATTATAACATAAAACCATTATTTTGAAGTATCTATTACCGAGTTAAAAAGTAAAACCCTCTAAACAAGAAAAAAAAGACGAGTTCATATCGGAAAGAAAAAAAAAACGTAAAAAGATAGTGAAAGACACTGTTCACCGGAAACAAAATACAAGTATATTTTTATTAATAAGTAATTAGTGAACCATATAAAAGTGAATTTAAAATTACTTTCTATAAAATCTCTAAGAAAATAGTTTTACGTTTATATGAATTGCTTAATTTATTTATTTTTATGTAATGAGAAGACTTTATATTTATATTTTGCATTTTGCAGTGTTTTTGAACTTGGAATTAGACACTAAGGAGTGTTGTAACTCATGCCTTTTGATATCATATTAAAAATAGACTTTTAAAGCTAAATCAATCTTATAAGAATATTTCCAACATTAACATAATGTAATACACAGAAGACAAAGTATAATACCATCGTTTTGTACAAGTGAAACAACCAAATAATTGACGATACTAATTTGACCAAAAACATGTATAAGTATGGTGTTGACATGAATAAGAAGTTGATGCAAATGCAACCCAACCATAAAGCAGTGTTTTAAGGAGAAGGAGGGACTACGTTCTTAGGCATGTGAAGCATACCCAACAAAAGGAGGGACTGCCTGATCAAAACGTGACATTTGTTGAACACTGGGAGCGACCATTACTGGTTGGGGACCAAATTTTCCATCACGCTTGTCCATTTCAATCTTATGCTGAGTCTGCAATTAAATTCCCATTTATGCTGTCATCTCTAAACACTTACAACTAAATTATTAACAATTTCTGAGTAAGAGATGTCAATTTTACCTGCATACAGGCACACACCCTACAACATTACAAAACAAACGCACAAATTAATAAATTTCGCTGTAAACTGCACAATCAAAGTGGAGACAAAGGCTGCATAAACAAAGTCTTACGTGCAGTAGACAAAGTCAGCTAAGCAGGATAGTACTTGGGAAGCCTCTCGAAGTTCACTATTTCCCACAATTAAAGCAATGATAGAAAATATGCAGGCTAGTTGTTGAAGGCAAAACATGAAACCCTGAATGAATTACAAGATCAGTTAACAGAATATCATAAATGAGACACGGTGCGTAGTATATTTTAGTGTGAGTGAAAGAGAGGCAGAGAGATTATACAATGATGCAATTATCACATTGCGTAGTTTGAATGTTAAATTCATCTTGTAACAGAAACCGAGTTGAAGCCACTGAATTTCCAAAACAGCACACAACCTGAAAAGTGAATGAGAGAATACATGTATAATGCAGCAGAAAAAAGCCTTGTAAAATAAGCACAGAAAATACATGTAGAGTGTGACTTAGAGACCAAACAACCCAGTAAGGAGAAAGGTAAAATATAAATGCATTATAGTTAATTATAAGTTAAGATTTTGTTTTATAGATTTTTTCCGCAAGGATTAATCTCACTTGTACTACTGTGAAATAAAGAGGGTAATTACAGGTTAAGCCCAGTTGACTATTTATTCATGACTATTTATCCAGCCATGGATTCAACGTTGACCAAGTCAAGGAAGTTGCAAAACAAAAGGAGATTGACCTTAATTGGCATAGCAATAGAAAAAGAAGGCATTCTTAATTCATCAATCAGATTTCTGACAACAACAAAAAAATCATTATTCATTCCGAGGCATACTAATTCAGATGTCGTTTTTTTTTTCACAAGGAAGCAAGAGATGTGAAGAATGGTATATATAATATACCTCCGTAGCGAGGCAGAGTTCAGGGTATCTGCTTTCTCCACAGCGACCACTGCAGGGCATGTAACCAGCACAACATGTGTATCTGGAGCCAACAAAAGAAAACCATGAAATTACATAGTCCAGATTGAAAAGTTAGGGAAACTTAAACTGAATAAACTATTACCTTGACATATCATCATAAAGAGCTCGTTTACGCAGCAGATATGATACACACGGTGCACTATAATGGGACAAATGAAAATTAGATTACCCCCACACATCAAATAGTTACACTAAGAAGAACTATAATTGTGATTCAACCAGCAAGGAACTGGGGAAAAATAGGATCCAAAAGAGCGGAAATTTGATGAACACAAGTCAACGTTGACCCATGACTGAAAAATTGGAAGCATTTGGAAGAGAACTTACCACCAGAGAGCAAAGCAACAATCTGCATATATGGAGAAAGAATATGTGAGTAGTGCATATGATGTGTTTGTGAATATGTGGGTGAAAGATAAAACTTACAAGGAGTGTCAGCTTGAATGGTAGTGAATAGATCAGTGTGCCAGAAATTGCGGAAGTTCTGGCGAAGCTGCATCTTCTCGATATGCTGCTGCGATGCCATTTCCTTCCTCTGCTTCACCTCACCTCACCTCACCTCACTGATCATCAACCTAGTCCAACCAACCACAATAAATAAGAAACAAAGACCCAACACTACACAACAGAGAACAAGTCTTCCTATGAATGTTTCAACGTTAAAAACAATGCTACCATGATTTTGTTTTAACTTTCGAACTGATTACCAATTGGCTCATTCTTGACTTCTAAGTTGACTTCTTATACCTGTCGTAATAGAAGAAAACCCATAGAGTAAGCTTTAGTGCAACACAAAACACACATGTTTTATGAAGAAAAACACTTTAACCAGGTTTTTTAAAGATTACCATTGTCAATACATTTTTTTAATTTTATTTAACATCAAATTTTCCTGAAAGAAAATACCATGATGTTTTAAATTTTTAAAAAAATTAGCATACGTATAGTTGTACCTTTCTACAAGTAAATAAAGCCCAGTCCTTGAATCCTAGCGAATAAGAGAATCTGAAGGAGAATCTAAAGAAAAATTTATATTTTTTTCTGTTGATGACATATATAGATAAGAGACAACATTAAAACCATAAATAAACTTTATAGACTTAAATTGAGTTTAAAGAAATACTCTAAGATGGCATTAAAACTTATTTTATATCTGGATCACTTTCCATTTCAAAAAATTTAAATAGAAAAATGTGAAAACGATAAAAAAGGAAACGCCGCTTAAGGTTCATTGAAAAATATTTTGATAAAAAATTTTGAAAGGATTTAACCACATAAGTTCACAATAAGAATTAAAAACACTAAGTTGGGTAGTTGGGTTGGGCCCAACCACTAAGTATTTTTGTGGTTAATTAAGTTTAAGGTTCTGTTAACGTTGCCTTTAAGTCGTATATCAATGATTGGAAATGACTGCTTCCGCTATAAAAAATAGTTTAAATATAATATTTAACATTTTTTTCCGCGTATTATCAAATGTTTTTCCTATTAAATAAAATCTTCAAGAGTGGAATAAATAATCTGTTTTCTAGGTTTTTTTGTTCATTGGATCTGAATAAAAATAAAGAGGAAAAACCATATTGGTTTGGACCTTCTATTAATTATAAGTTAAATAATTTTTATTTAAGTTTTAGGTTTGATTTTAAGAAAATAGAGCCATCCAATTATATAAAAAAAACATTTTAATATATTTATTTTTTTAGTAACCATTGGTTTTTCATATTATTCTTTTCACACTTCAGAGTTTAAGACTTGGCTTGTTCTCACACAACTCATCAACACACGTCCTTTTTCCTGAAAGTCAATGACTTCCTCCTTCCTTTGGAAATAATTTTTTAAAGTTCAAATATAAAAGAATCTTTTAAAGTTGGATTGTTGTGAAATTTACCTGAATTTAAAAAAAAAAACAACAAAATTTACTAACTACTTAAAAAAGTACATTATCATGAATCTATTTTATCAAAAAAAAAATAATACTTTAATCCATTTTTTTTATCCACTTTTAACCTACTATTTCAATTATCATTAAATCATTACATTACATCATATCACTAAAAAGAATCAAAATAAATAATCTAATAATAATTAAAATACTGAGTTAAAATTAAGTAAAAAAAGTTAAAATATCATTTTCCTTTATAAAGTTGACATACTTTAAACGAATTCTCAAATGAATATATCCATAAACATTTTACTTCAAATTATTATCTACAACTAGAATAAGCGTGCGTTTGGATAAGATTCAAAAAATTTAAACAAATAAAACAAATTTAAATAGATGATCGCTTCTTTTATCAATGTTGGAGAAAACTAATCATCAAATAGATTTTATTAAGATATATATCAATTAAGAGTTAAAAAAGAAATTACTTGACTTCGACTATAATATTATTCTTTTCATAATTATTTCAGCAGATTAACTATTGAGTTTTAACTGAACTGAAAACACATCAATAAATGAATATAACATAAAGAGACACAAATATAAAAATTTCGAATCATAATTTTTAAAGAGAAATATTTAAATTATGCATTTTGAAGGAATCAAAATTTTGTATAAAGACATATTTTAACACAAAACAATTTTATTTTCTTATAAAATTAAATTACCACATAAGAAAATAAATATAATTTGTAGTTTATTTCCTTTACTTGAAAGAATTAATTATTTATCTGTAATGAACATATTTCTAAAATAATCTAACAAAAACAATTACTTTTAAACAGTAATATTTCTTTAGCTGAAAAAATTATAAGGGAAAGAAACATTGAGAGAAAATGACATACTTTTATAGGGAAGTAACAAGGAGAAGCATGGATTCACACGCACGCACTCAATGTCTCTTTCTGTGTCATGCCATTAGAGAGAGAGAGAGAGAGAGAGAGAGAGAGAGAGAGAGAGAGAGAGAGAGAGAGAGAGAGAGAGAGAGAGAGAGAGAAGAAATAGAAAAGAATATGGAAAGATGGTGTAGCTGCACGCTATGTATTATATGTGTGGTTAGACAA
>Ga0099822_1005814_pt1 | contig 16108 bp, 5 predicted proteins | sample CowpeawhiteBW_FD_76839 | JGI IMG/M metagenome (GOLD analysis project Ga0099822, IMG submission 76839) | Root nodule microbial communities of legume samples collected from California USA - Cow pea white BW | ecosystem: Host-associated > Plants > Roots > Nodule | place: USA: California | collected...
AAAAAAAAACACAAAAAAAAAAAATAAAAATATATATTTTTATATTTTTTTTTTATTTTTTTATATATATATATATATATATATATATATATATATATATATATATATATATATATATATATGTAAAAGTAAAATTAATGATCCGTAGTATGATTCTACAATTTACGATCTTGTAAGACATTCACAATTTTAATCATAATCTCAATTTTAACGGTGATAAACACTTCACTTATTAGTTTTTGGTTTTTAGAAATATCCTTCGAGTTATTCAATTTGTATATAACTGCTTATAAAAATATAGTACAAATAACAATGTAAAGTTTTTTTTTTTTTTTCACACTATCATTAATTTTAAATCAGTATATGTATGATAAAGTTATTGAATTTTTGAAAGTTGTTTTAAAGCATTATAATACTTATTTATAATTAGCATGACATTGTTTGTTTGCGTGTATTTTTAACCCAGACAAAATAACAATTTAATTTAGTGTAATACTGATTTCATTAATAACAAATGTACTCATTCGATAGTGGTTATCTTAATAATCAGAACTTCTGTACTCTTAAATGAAAAAATTCACTTCATAAAATACAATAAGTAATCTATTTATTGATAAGAAAATAAATAGTTGATGCATGCATAACAAAACATATATCTTGAGGATATCAATTATTGCTCTCAGCACTATAATGCAGCATTTCGCATTTCCCACATCCTCTGCAACGCCAAAATACTATCGTTTTGGAGCTTCGTATGGAAGTTGATGAATACATATGGGTGGATTTGATATTTTTTTTTATAGAAAAAAATAATAATGTCGTAAGGATCTGAAACTTGATTAGGACCTAAAGCCATTTAGGGTTTTCAATGGTTAGAATTTAGTTCTGAAGATCATCAAAGTTGTTAAAGTTGGAGAATATTGAAGTAAAAGACAACTTGTGCTGAAGGAAAAAATGGAAATTCTAAAGAGGGAATTAAGAAGTATGTTTTGTGGGACATAAAAAAAGAGTAAGAGGTAGTAAGAAAAATAGAAGAATATTGGAAGGATGAAGGGAGAAAGAAGAATAACCCCAAAAGTTAAGAAAAGAATGGCGTTGCTTGGCTAATTTTGGAAGGTATCTATTTGTGTTTTCTTAATGCACTAAAAATCCAGGAAAAATAATGAATCAAGAAAAGGGAAATTAATACAAAATTCTCCATTTAGCTGTTAACTATCATATTTCAGTTTAAAATTGAATGATATTGAAATTGTCTAACTTTGCTGTATCTAAATTGATGTAATTAGATTGTATAATCATAATCGTAAATTGTCTATTTTAATAGACTTTCTTTTTTTGTGTCAGACACATGTGAAAGAGGGTAAGGAAGTTTCATGTCTGTTTCAATTATTGAAATATTACTTATATATCTTATAGATTAATTTGGAAGGATATTACTTGGTTTTCTACTACATTTTATTCGATGATAACTACTTAAAGAACACAAAAAGTTTTACATGGAGGATAACTCTTTAATAAACAAATAGAATGAAATTGTATCATTATACTAAATAAGATCTTAGTTAGACTCACACCTTAGTTAATATTTATCATTTCTAGAACGTACATATGGATGTTCCTACAAAAGTCATAAACAATGAATAAAGAGTTTCCATCATTCAAGTTCACTTTAATTCATTTTAGTATAAATATGTTACCAAGTTTCCTTTATGTTAAGAAGTATTAATAGAGTCAATTATATAAAGTGAAACTCTAAATTCGCTCCAAATTCAGTTGTTTGATTTCTTTTTTAGTTTCAATTTTGTTCATTCTCAATTTTGGCATAAGGTATCCCATACATTTACAAGCCAATTTGTCTTCTTCTTTGTAATTTGAGCCGTATTTAGATTGTTATTTAATATGATCAAGTGGACAAATAGTATACTTTCTATATATACCAAATAAAACAAGTTAAAGCTACAAAAAAAAAAAAGTTACATAATAACAACTAGTTTAAAATTAGTAACTCATATAATACATACAAGGAACTAATTGAATCACATGTCATTATTAATTTTAGGTACATTCTTTTATAAGATGGTTGTGCTTCAGCGTAATAGTTTCTGAATATATCATCAACGAAAAATTGAAAAATATGAAAGTGATGAGAATCTACAAGAAACATACAATTTATGTACAAATTATATATAAAAATTGAATAGAACTTAGCGTGATTAAATTGAAGCGATTTACACAAATCCATCAAGTCAAGTGTTACAATTGCTTTGTCAGTAGTTCTTTGGAAATCTAATCCATGTGTTAATCGTAATAACAAATAGTTGTTTCATGTGTTGGAGGGTTTGATGCTTGAAGAATTTGTAAAGATAAAACAATTGTTCGATGTAGTAAACTGTCCTTAATGTCTATAATTAGTAGTAAGATTTGATGTTACAAAGTGGTGGAGTAGAACTATCATATCCTCGTTTGTGGAATAGAACCAACATGTGATATGCAATAGTAGAGCCAAAACTTGCTTTAAGAGAAGGAATGGAACTAACATGTGCTCCAAGAGAAGAAGGACCCAACAAGTGATCCAATTGGAGGAGTAAGAGAAAAATTTGCCATAAGAGGTGTGGGATTAAAAGTTGCTCCAAGTCTTGGAAGCGGCTTAACCAAAATGATCAACTAGTAAAAGAGTAAAATCAGCATGACCTCATTGATAACGCCACATGTAACACCGATAATATTAGGTCCAACATCAAATACAAAGAGAAAACACAAATAAAGAATTTAAAAGATACCTGCCACAAATTCAAAAAGCAAATGTATTTAATTTTGTCCTGATATCAAATGTAAAAATTAATGAGGAAAAAAATAAGGACTAACCTCCAATCATTGTCGCTGTCACAAAAATCCTTTAATGTGTTTTTTTAGTTTCAAATCCTCACCCTCTAAACTTTGATGATATATTATAATGTAGAAGAGAACATGTTTGATGACCCAAAGTCCAAAGCAACTCTGAAGTTTATAGTCTCTTCCCTTCAGAGAGTAATTGTTATAATAAATTGTTGTCAATTATATGATATTCTAATATCAAAATTTATACAACAATTATAAAATTGATTGACAAATGGACTACACCATGAAAATAATTGACCATGTGAATATTTCATTATCTCACATATCACATATTTGTGGAATTTCCAACATTTTCCCAATTGGTCCATTTATCCCATTATTAATCAATACAAGAGACTAAACTAAATACAAGACTTATAGTGACAGGTCCTCCAAAAATGAGTATTATCTCTCATGTATCACAATATATAAAGCCTCTCATCAAAGACTTTTAACTATAATGAATAAACTGTATGTTTATTTTAGGTCAAACAAAATTTCTAAGGATAAGCAAATATGTACATAACAAAATGAGAAAAAAACTAAATAAGATTAAAGTAAAATTAATAATTGTCACAACATGTAACCAATTTCCATTTACGCTAAATGATCCTTAAAATTCTTTAATATCATGCCTTTAGTCAAAGGATCTACAATCATATTAAGAATATATATCCAAAATAGATTCATAGTGGAAGTAGCCATCAAGGTCGCTTTTTGTTGCTCCAAAATATAGATCTACTAGTTAACATAAAAATAGAACTAGATGTTGATTTTCTGGTATTAATGTAACCAACAAAATCTAAATAGAAGTAGTTTATCATTTCCAAACTATCAATTTGTTTGTATATGAGCATGAAATCCTTTTATCCTTGAAAATATATGATTACTTTCTTTGCAGCTTTCTAGTGGTCAATATCTGGATTACTCTAATATCTTTCTGAAACTCCAACTGTGGAACTTGTGTCTTGTGTGAAGAGCACGAGAAAATTATAAGTCGCACATTCTTCAAGTGTAAAATGACTACCAAAATGTGGAACATATGTAAGTAGTAACATCATTTAACATGTAAAAAAATTAACATTTTTTAGTTAAAATAATTATATATTGATTTATTTTTAAAGTTTGAGAACTAAAATATATTAAAATTTGAGACAATAAAAAAATTTTATTTCACGTTAAGAGACTAAAAATAAATTTAACCCAAGATATTAAGAATACAAAAACTATATTATACAACATATTAACATGAATAAATAATTCAGATAATACAAAATATAATGATATCAAAATTTTAAAGCCAAATAGGTGATGATGAGAGGAATAGAACCTGAGAGCGTGTTGCAGCAATGAGAGGACCGAAACAAATGGTTTGAATGGCTGGTCAGAGCATGTTGCAGCAATGGGAGGAGGTAAACAAATGGTTGCTCGCGATTTGAATGGATGGTCTGCAACGTTCACAACAACGAAGTATTTCATGCCAGAAATGAAAATAATGGGAACAAAATGAAAAGAAGCATGCTCGAATCTCTCTTTCCCAATGCTTCCGAAGCAAAAATGAAGTTTTGCAGCGGAAGGAGGTGCTAAACAACACCTTCTACAACGGCGGATGAGGAAAATAACGCGTTCTGTAAGGGTAGGAGGCAACAATTAATGTCTCTCGTGGTAAAGTGAAAAATGAACATTTTAACCCTGTTTAAGGAGGTATAGGCTATAGTATAAAACTATAACCTATACTAATCAGTTTTAGAAGAGACTATGATTGAGATATACTGAATATCTGTAGCCTATATTGAAATGATTATTCAAATAACTAAACTATATTGAAGAAGTATAGGTTACGATTCTTTCTCAACCGGTATCGTAATTTATAATAATGTAGTAGTAATTTCAAAAATATCATCGTATTTTTAAACATCCATCGAGATTGTTTAGTATAGGCTATGAGTCACTCAAGCAAGTATAACTTATATTGTGATTGTTCAATATACGCTACGGCTTCATTTCAACCGAAATCTATATTGTGCCAATAATTTAAAAAATGTTACTACATTTTTATTGATTATGTGTTTTTAGAACGATAATTTATCTTTTTAGTTAATTCATATACTTGCACCAGTATGTCATAGATTATTTTCATTAAAAATTTCTTATATATCTTTCTTTTCTTATAATCTATATTCTTTCTTGTTGGTAAAAAATTTCACAAAATAATAAATAGATCAAATACATACATTTTTCCTTCGCATATTTTTCCTGTTATGAACTACAGTAAATGACAATGACAGAGAGAGTCAAACCAGAGAAAACATACCATCCAACCAGAACCATAAAGACGACCAAATTCAACAACTGTACAAAATTTTAAATCAATGAAAAGAGAAACTTCAGACCATTCAACTTTATTATGTCCCACTTATTTGTCTATCTCGTTTGGACTATTTTTTTTTTCAAGTCAGTCACCTAGTCTAAACAATAAAGATCGATTTTTGTAACTTACAATCAAATTCAGCTATATAAGAGTTACATTCACTGAATAATAAAAAAAAAGATTGATTAGTAAACTTTTAAAACTGATATGTAAAATAATATGCAGCTCCCCCACTTATTTGTTTATTATGTCATATTGATTTGTCTATCTCGTTTGGACTATTTTTTTTTCAAGCCAGCCACGTAGTGCAAGCAATAAGGATTGATTTTTGTAATTTATAATAAAATTCGGTGTACATAAGAAGTACATCTCATTCGATGATAAAAATTGATTTATTAGTAAATTTTAAAAAATAATGGTACGTTGCTCCTCACTTAATTTTTTATTATGCCCCACTTATTTACCTATTTGGACTATTCTTTTTTTTTTTTCAAGTCAGCCACCACTTAGTGCAAGTAATAAAGGTTGATTTTTGTAACTTATCAAATTCGGGGTACATAAGATATACATACATCCATTGGATGATAAAAAAAATAATATTGATTAGCAAATGTTAAAAAATTGTACGCTCCCCACTTATTTGTTCTTTGTGACTCACTTGTTTGTCTATCTGGTTTGACCTATTTTTTCTTCAAACTAGCCACCTATTGAAAGTAATAAGGCTTGATATTTGTAACTTATAATAAAATTCGAAGTACATAAGGGGTAAATCCCATTGGATGATAATAAAACATTGATTGTAAATTTGTGGTACATAAGTGCATACCTTTGGATGATAACAAAAAAGATTGATCAATAAATGTTAAAAAATTGTACGAAAAGTAGTAAGCAGCTCCCCACTTTTTGTTATGTCTGCCCCACTTATTTGTCTATTTGGTTTAGCCTATTTTTTTCTTCAAGCCACCTAATGTCAGCAATAAGGGTTGATTTTTGTAACTTATAATCAAATTCAGGGTACATAAGGGTACATCCCATTGGGTGATAAAAAAAGATTGATATTTACATTTTAAAAAATTGTACGAAAAGTAATACGCAACTCTCCAGTTATTTGTTTATTATGCCCCAATTATTTGCCTATCTTTCTTGTTTAGCCTATTTTTTTTTCAAGACAACAACCTAGTGCAACTAATAAGGGTTGATTTTATTAACTTATAATCAAATTCAAGGTACATAAGAGGTACATCCATTATCCATTGGATGATAAAAAAGAGATTGATTAGTAAATTATAAAAAAATGTATCGAGAGTATTACACAACTCCTCACTTATTTGTTTACTATGCCCCCTTATTTGCCTATTTGGTTTGGACTATCTTTTTTCTTCAAGTCATCCCCACCTATTGAAAGCAATAAGGCTTGATATTTGTAACTTATAATAAAATTTAGAGTACGTAAATTTTAAAAAATTGTACAAAAAAAATACCCAACTCTCCACTTATTTGTTTATTATGCCCCACTTATTTGCCTATCTTTCTTGTTTAGCCTATTTTTTTTCAAGACAGCCACCTAGTGCAACTAATAAGGGTTGATTTTATTAACTTATAATCAAATTCAAGGTACATAAGAGATACATCTCATTCGATGATAAAAAAAAAGATCGATTAATAAATTTAAAAAAATTGTACAAAAAGTAATACGCAGCTCCCCACTTATTTGTTTTCAAGCCAGCCACCTAGTGCAAGCGATAAAGGTTAATTTTTGTAACTTATAATCAAATTCAAGGTACATAAGTGGTACATCCCATTGGATGATAAAGAAAAAGATTGATTCATAAATTTTAAAAAATTGTACGAAAAGGAATACGCAGCTCCCCACTTAGTTGTTTATTATACCCCACTTATTTGTCTATCTCGTTTGGACTATTTTTTTTTCAAGTCAGCCACCAAGTGCAAGCAATAAGGGTTGATTTTTGTAACTTATAATCAAATTCGGAGTACATAAGAGATACATCCATTTGATGAGGAAAAAAAGATTGATTAGTACATGTGAAAAAATTATACGTAAAATAACATGCAGCTCCTCACTTATTTGCTCTTTGTGACCCACCTCTTTGCCTATCTGGTTTGGTCTATTTTTTTCTTCAAACTAGCCACCTATTAAAAGTAATAAGATTTGATATTTGTAACTTATAATAAAATTCGGAGTACATAAGGGTACATCGCATTGGATGATAATAAAAGATTGATTGTAAATTTTAAAAAATTATACAAAAAGTGATACCCAACTCTCCACTTATTTGTTTATTATGCCCTACTCAAATGCCTATCTAGTTTGGTCTATTTTTTCTTCAAGCCAGTCACATAGTGTAAGTAATAAGGGATGATTTTTGTAACTTATAATCAAATTTGTGGTACATAAGAAGTGTATCCTTTTGGATGATAACAATTAATATGGATCAATAAATGTTAAAAAATTGTACCAAAAGTATTAAGCAGCTCCCCACTTTTTGTTCTTTGTGTCCCACTTATTTCTCCATCTGGTTTGGCCTATTTTATTCTTCAAGCCAGCCACCTAATGCAAGCAATAAGGGTTGATTTTTGTAACTTATAATCAAATTCGGGGTACATAAGGGGTACATCCTATATAAAAAAATGATTGATTAATAAATTTAAAAAAATTGTACGAAAAAAAATACGCAACTATCCACTTATTATTTTATTATGTCCCACTTATTTGTCTATATAATTTGCACTATTTTTTTTTTTCAAGTCAGTCACTTAGTACAAGCAATAAGGGTTGATTTTTATAACTTATAATCAAATTTGGGGTACATAAGAGGTACATCTTATTTGCCTATATGGTTTGGACTATCTTTTTTCTTCAAGTCAGTCCCACCTATTGAAAGCAATAAGGCTTAATATTTGTAACTTATAATAAAATTCGGAGTGCATAAGAGGTACATCCCATTGGATGATAAAAAATGATTAATATTTAAATTTTAAAAGATTGTACGAAAAATAATACGCAACTTGTTTATTATGTCCCACTTATTTGGTTATCTTTCTTGTTTAGCCTTTTTTTTTTCAAGACAGCCACCTAGTGCAACTAATAAGGGTTGATTTTATTAACTTATAATCAAAGTCAAGGTACATAAGAGATACATCCCATTTGATGATAAAAAAAAGATTGATTAATAAATTTCAAAAAATTGTACGAAAATTGATACGTAGCTCCCCACTTATTGTCTATCTTGTTTGGCCTATTGTTTTTTCAAGGCAGCCACCTAGTGCAACTAATAAAGGTTGATTTTATTAACTTATAATCAAATTTGGGGTACTAAGAGGTACATCTCATTGGATGATAAAAAAAGATTGATTAGTAAATTGTAAAAAATTGTACTAAAAATATTACGCAGCTCCCCATTTATTTGTTAATTATGCCCCACTCATTTGTCTATCTAGTTTGACCTATTTTTTTCTTCAAACCAGAGTCACCTAATGCAAGTGACAAAGGATGATTTTTGTAACTTATAATCAGATTTGTGGTACATAAGAAGTGCATTCTTTTGGATGATAACAAAAAAAGATTGATTAATAAATTTCAAAAAATTGTACGAGAAGTAATACGTAACTTCCCACTTATTTGTTTATTATGCCCACTTATTTGCCAATATTTTTTCTTTAAGCCAACCACCTAGTGCAAGTGATAAGGGTTGATTTTTGTAAATTATAATCAATTTTTTTGTACATAAGAAGTGCATTCTGATAAAAAAAAAGATTGATCAGTAAATTTTAAAAAATATTACGAAAAGTAATACGCAGCTGCAACTTATTTGTTCTATGTGCCCCACTTATTTGCCTATCTAGTTTGACCTTTTTTTTTTTCAAACCAGCCACCTAGTGCAAGTAATAAGAGTTGATTTTATTACTTATAATCAAATTCATGGTACATTAGAGGTACATCTCATTGGATGATAAAAAGAAAGACTAATTAGTAAATATTAAAAAATTGTACATAAAATAATATGTAGCTCCCCACTTATTTGTCTATCTGGTTTGACATATTTTTTTTCTTCAAGTCAGTCACCTAGTTCAAGCTATAAGGGTTTATTTTTGTAACTTATAACGAAATTCGGGGTACATAAGAGGTACATCCCATTGGATCATAAAAAAAATTTATTAGTAAATTTAAAATAATTGTACGAAAAGTGGTATGTTGCATCCACTTATTTGTATATTATGCCCCACTTATTTGTCTATCTAATTTGACCTATTTTTTTCTTCGTGCTAGCTACCTAGTGCAAGCAATAGGGTTGATTTTTTTAACTTATAATTAAATTCGGGGTACATAAGGTACATCTCATTGGTGATAAAAAAAATATTGATTAATAAATTTTAAAAAATTGTACATTGGATGTACATCCCATTGAATAGATGTACGGAGAGTATTACAGAGCTAGCTCTCCACTTATTTGTGTTTATTATGTCCCACGAAAAGTAAATTAATATTTATAACAATTAGAAATATTCTATTTAATAATTGAATCTAAGAATTTTATTCAATTTATAATTAAATTTAATAATTTATAATTGAATTTTAAAAATAATTAATAAAAATGTCAATTTTAGAAAAAATATTAGTATAATTTTTATAAAAAATATTAAATTGGTGTCAATTTGAAAATGACAAAATTGATTGATTTTAACCAAAATTGGGACTAAATTGAATAAAAATAACGAATATAGGGACTAAATTGAACAAAAAAAAACACAACCACAAATGACACGTGGTATAATTATGACTTGACACGTAGACAATTTTTTAAAATTAAAAAAATTAAAAAATTAAAAAAACCAAGAACTGACATGTGACATGTACTACTATTCAAAAATGTTAAGTATTTAAACACCATTACTAAAAAGGACCAAATTAATCAAAATTTGACCAAAATAAAAACGTTATTAAACACAAAACAAAAATGATGATCAAATTGAATAAAAACAATGAAAATAGGGACCAAATATATATTTAAGCCTTATATTTATAGAATTATTTAAGCACTACATGGTATATCATCCTAAATATCTAAATATTTGTAAACATTTTTCTTCTAATTAAAATGAAATGAAAGAGAAAATATTTAATATATTTTAGTTTAATTTTTTAAAAATAGAGTATACTTTAAAAAATATAATAAATAATTTCATACTAATAAAAAGAATTAGATTAAATTATTATATTTAATTATTGTTTAAATATATTTAATTCTTCTTTTCTATTTTATTTCATCCAAGTAAATAAAGAGAATTTTTCTTCTTCTTTATTTAGTCATCTAAATAATATATTTTTATTAAATTTGGATCAACTTTTTACTTTTAGATTTTTTTTTTAATTTCTAAATTTCATAAAATGAATGTTTTTTTTGTCACCAACGCATGTATACTCATTGTTGTTAACGTGACCAGTAATATTCACATCAACAAGGACATATGTCACTAAAATAATGATACTTTTCTTTTTCAGTTCCAAAAATTTGGATAAAATTGGATTTTAGTCATCCAAATTTAAATATAATTTTATATTTCTTTAAATATAAAATTGACGTTTTAAGTCTCAAATTTAAAAATACTAGTTAGTCTTCCATATTTAAAATCTTTTTAATCCCAAATGTAAAAGTGGTATTTTAAGTATTTTAATTTTAAAATAATTTATTTTAATTCTAAAGTTGACATCGTGGAAAATGTATGAACGTTAATACATGTTTAGTTTAAGAATGAAATTTTAATCATTCTGAAGATGCTATTGCTTGATAATTTATCTTAAAAGTTGGAAGAAAATATATCCTTAGCAACTTAAACTTATCTATGCAATTGAAGAAGGTTAACAACACAAATGTTATGGGTCAATTTCTTTTCCATTTTACTCCTTTACTTTTTTTTGTTTACGTAAAAGAGTAGAATAAAACAAAAGTCATGCTATAATAACCATAAACTAGAGATATTGATTCAATATTTTTCCTTAATTTGAGATACTTAAAAATATTATTTTTAATTTATGATACTAAACTAAACTTTGACCTAATTTCCGGAAATTAAAAAACTATTTTACTCAAAAATTTAAAAATTAATTTTATGTCATTATTTTATTTAGAAAATCATTTTTAAAGCAAATATTTCACCAATAAGACCCTAATTCAAGAGTCCTTTGCTCTTTCTCTGGTGTGCTCTGTTCTGTTCTGCCCTAATCTATCTATCCTCTTCACCTTCCAAAATTCTCTGTTTTTTTCTTCCATGAATTCACTTTCTTTAACTTCCTTCCTTTCCATACCCTCACCACCATGCAACTTCCATTCCCTTCTTCAATCCAAGCACCAACCTTTTACGCACAATCTCCGTTTCACTGCTCTTACTCTCTCTCCAATTTCTCTCACACCAAAACCCTCGTTGCGGCGAGCCACTGACTCGGACATCGACGCCCCCATTTCTCTGCCGGAGGGGGCGTCTTTTGTTTCCATCCCAGAAATCGTGGAGAAGGATTGGTCCGTGCTCGATTGCGTCGAACAGCGAAGCGTGGAGCGCATTGTGGCTGCGGGGAAGGTCCAAGAGGGTTCGAGGGTTTTGGTTTCAACTGGGTCTGAAGACTTTGTGGATTCCTTGGTGGGGTTGACTTCCTCTCTGTTCGTTGTCCATGACTCGCTTCTCGTGTTGGCCTGCATCAAAGAGAAATATGACAGGGTGAAGTGTTGGCAAGGAGAGATTCTACATGTTCCCGAAAAGTGGGCTCCTTTTGATGCTGTCTTCCTTTATTTTCTTCCCGCGTTGCCCTTCAAGCTTGACCAAATTCTGGGATCTTTGGCTGGGAAATGTGCTCCAGGTTATTTTTTCTTCAATTTTTACAACTTTATAGTTGCTACTGATTATTAGTTTCCTCTTTATATGGCATATTGCTCCGTGTTGTGTGGTAGGAAACGTAACAAAGCTGCTTAGGTTGTTTACAGTTGAGAAATGTTAGCACCGCCCTATGAAACATTTTCAGGCATGCGGTTTGTTGTAATTGACATTTGGGTCTAATGTCATGTTTGGGTAGACTTTGTATCCTAAGTAGAAATTAACTTAGTCAGTTTTTGAAGATGTTATGTAAGAAAACTTTTATGCATTAGGTAATTTATAAGCTAATTTTAACTTAGGGAGGATCTTTAACCTGATTTAGTTTTTTAATTCATTTTCCAACTTATGATTGATAACAAATTTATCTAACCAAGACTTGATTTCTTATTTGATATGCCTCTACTCATAATTTTGTAGCTTTTAAAGAATTTTAATCAATGGGAAAGAGTGTAGTTGGGGTGTGTAAGAGAGTATCGCTGCTTACTAGCACTACTATAGTTTTAACTTTTTATGTGAACTTCATTCAAGCATGAGTAGTCATTCTATTTGCTTTTGAGACAAACACCAAACATGATGTTGTGTTTCAGAAAGTTTGCTGTTCACCGAGGTTTGAGTAATTTCGGATGAGGGCCAGAGACTATGTTTTATTTAGATGATAATTTATGAATGTGTAATTTTTATTTTTATTCTGCTAGTTGAATGTATACTTGACTGTATTGCACAGTAAATTGATGGATTTTCTTAGTTTTCCATGTTATTTTTCTTATTCTTAGTCAATATTATTTCCTTGTGAAGTTTAGCTCATTGTTATATTTAATTTTGCATTTGACCTGTAGGTGGAAGAGTGATTATCAGTCATCCCAAAGGGAGAGAAGTATTAGAACAGCAACGAAAACAGTACCCAGATGTAGTGGTTTCTGACATACCTGATAAAACATATTTGCAAAGTGTTGCAGCAGCTCACTCTTTTGATGTGGCTGAATTTGTGGATGAACCTGACCTATATTTAGCCGTTTTGATCTGTTCCAGGACTTAATGCCTAGAGTATACACATTTTGATTGAATTTCTTGTATGATGTATTCCTTTTTTTGACTTATAACTTGAATTTTTAGATGAAAAGTCATTAAATGTTAACTATGATGTGTCTTTGGTTCCAGCTAGTGTGATCATATAGGGTAAGACAATTTTGGTTTGATTTTGGGACTCTGAATGTGGTAGTGCTAAGGGTATCAATGGATGATGCTTCTAATTTCATGGCAGGGTAGTGCTAAGGGTTATCAATTCTATTTCTGGCTTGAGGAGCTTCTGATGTTGCTTTGCCCATGACTGAGGTATATGTTTCAGAAGTGAGCTGCGTATGTAAATAAAATTCACAAAATTCACGGAATGGATCAAAGGAAGAACATGCAAGAAAAGATACAGATTTTGTTCCCATTTCCCCCAAAAACATTATTCAACTAATAGGGAAAGTTACCTTAAAACTAAGGGAGAAATATAATCTAAAGTATTAAATTAGAAATAAACAAGTTCATGGAGTGTGACAAAATTTAGTGGTATTTAATAAGATTTTTTATAACTACTAAAAAGAGTCTATTTATGTTCAAAAGTATAGTGGTATATCTTTTAAGACTGATTTCAATGAAATTTTTAATCTGATGTAAGAATGTCTCTCTCTTATTTGTCAATTGCCAGATTTTTTTTTTCCATCATACATAATCTTTTTATGTTTGTTAAAAGGTGGCATAAACATTTATGTGCAGAACTTGATAATTTTCTTTGCAAATTTTCATCCTTTTAAATAAGATTTATTATTCATACACAAGACCGTAGTTTTGAATTTATTACTCAAACAAAAAGAAAAGGATGTAAATGTTCACATATTGGGAGAGTGAATGAAAGAATTTAATGGAATAGAGAGGAGATTCAGGTTGTTGTTTCTATTGAGGAGTTGAAAAGCGTAGATAAAATTAGAAGATTACAAATTGTTTTTGTAAAAAATAATATAAAATAAAGAATGGATAAATTAAAATTAATTTAAAGGAAGATATAGATAATTAGTTATGATAAGATACGAATGGATAAATAAAAAATTGGTAGGTTTAATTAATTAAAAATACAAATGTCATTGCTATTAAAAAAGTGTTTTAATATATTGATTTAAAAATAAATGTTCAGATTAAAATAAAATAAATTTTGAACAATTATTTTTTTGACTAAAATAATAATAGGTACAATTAATTGGATCCGGGTCCTCGCTCCTTTCGATGGCATAGAGTGCATACATTGAAGACTACAAACAAAACCAATGGTGACATGTAAAATTATGATCAATGACGTATGATTATGGTTTAATTATTTATTATTTGGAATTCTTCACGAATATGTCAATTTGGTATCTATTTTTATAAAAGTGTTAATTTCATCTCAATTTTTAAAAGTTAACTTAATTATTTTTTTTTAAATATTAATACCATTAATGACGTGTGTAATGTGTAAACCTCTAAGTTTTTGTAATTTTTTTTTAACTTTTTTTATTTTATTTTTTGCAACTTTTTTTGTTATCCCATATCAAATCCTTGATTTGAGTGTAACTTGAATCAAAGAGACATACATAAGGATTAAATTGAAATCAAAATAATGATACTTGACAGTGATACTGACACATGACATTGTCTTGTCACGTGACATGTGAGACCAAGGACTAGATACATGATAAAAAGAATTTGCAAAAAATAAAATTAAACAAAATGTAGGTTGACACATGACATGTCGTTAACTGCGTTAATAATTTTTTTATTAAATTACTCTTTTGGTCCTTGTATTTGTAAGTAGTGTCAGATTGGTCCTCTATTTTTTTTTCTCAACTTGGTCTTTTTTTAAAAAAAAGATTCAATTTGGTCTTTGTCGTCAATTTTGACCAAATGATGTTAAAGTCAACTCCACATGACAATTTGTGATTTTTTGGATTTTTTAATTTTTTTAAAATTTAATTTTTTTACATATGTCACTTCACATTTATGCCACATGTAAAAATGATTGAATTTGGTCCCTATATTTATTTTTAGTTTCAATTTAGTATCATTTTTTGTAAAAAATAAAGTAATATTATCCCTCCTTAAATTGGGACTCAATTTACTTTTTGTATAAATCTTATGACGATATTTTTACTAAAATTAAATTTTTTATTAAATATTGTAGAAATATTTTAATTAAATATTTTTAGAAATATTTTTAAACAAACTTTTTATTTTTAGTTTTATTATTAAACAAAGTTAAATCTCAAAACTAATTTTAATAATTAACCACTTTGTCATCGTATATAAAGACATTAAGTGTGTATCATATTATACAAACTTAGTGAAGATTAAAAATTAAATAACTTGTCACACTTACAATAATCAAATTGAATCGGTTTTTAAAAAATAATGACCATATTGAGATAAAAAAAACAAATTAGAAAACCAATTTGATACTATTTGACAAATACAAGGACAAAAAAAGTAATTTAATCTATCTTTTTTATCTGAAAATAATCTAATTGAGATATGTTTCAAAAACTAAAACGCAATTAACATATTTTTAAAAACAAATTTTAAAATTGACACATCCTATTAAGTGGAAACATCCAAATAATTAGGGTTGGGCATAATTTACTAAACTATAGTTAATTGTATTATATTAAACTAAAATATACTAAACTATTCATAATAATAATTGAACTGTACTATAAAATAGTTTAGTTTTAAGAAACTAAACTTATGCTAAGTTAACTAAGTTAACTATTGAACTATAGTAGATTGAAAGATCAAAATACCTCAAATAAAATATTAGTATTAGGATAAGAATTGGATTTATGTGTTTTATATCTTACCTTCTATTCTTTCTCTTTCATATTGAAATATTTATTTTATTTTGTCTTAATTTTTTTCTTTACTCTTTCTTTGAGAAAAATATAAAATATTTATAATTAATTT
>Ga0099822_1005824_pt1 | contig 16098 bp, 5 predicted proteins | sample CowpeawhiteBW_FD_76839 | JGI IMG/M metagenome (GOLD analysis project Ga0099822, IMG submission 76839) | Root nodule microbial communities of legume samples collected from California USA - Cow pea white BW | ecosystem: Host-associated > Plants > Roots > Nodule | place: USA: California | collected...
TAGATTTGATTGATCTATTATGTTATATATTTGTTTGTTTATGTTTTATATTTGTAAAAATATTTTTTTTATATATATATATATATATATATATATATATATATATATATATATATATATATATATATATATATATATCTTTGGTTTAACTAGTCGGATGATACCCACTTTTGTTCATATGTGTCAGTTTGGTATCCGTTTTTAAAAATGTGTCAATCTAGTCTCAACTTTTGAAAAAATGTCTTAATCAGGTCCCTTTCGGACAAAACTTACTACAGCCGTTAACTTAATTCATGACTTTTATCACTAAATTTTAATATAAATATCAATACTTAATTTTGTAAGTCATTTTAAATATCAATACCATTAATGGTGTTAATAATTTTTTTGCTGAAAATGACCTAATTGAGACATATTTTCAAAATTTGGGACTCAATTGACACCTTTTTAAAAACAGGTATCAAATTGATACATTTAAATAAAAGTAGGTACCATCAGACTAATTAAATATATTCTTTTCGATGTAGAAAGTTTGATTGTTGTCAACATTTTTGTAGATCTATATATCAAGTTTCTCAACATGGTTTTTTATTATTGAAATTTTTTAAGACTGTAATACTTTAAAAGAAAAACATCACACTATACTGATTGTAGTTCTCTCACCAATATGAAAAATCACATTTCATCAATTAGAGTTACCAACAATATGCAAATAACATATTCTATTCAGTCACACTTTATAATCCCCTCCCTCTCTAAAAACTCATTTCCTACAATAAACTATTTACCAATATTGAAATCCCCTCACTTTCCAATAATATTATATTAGAATAGTGATCTTATGCAATGTAATAAAAATAAAAATAAAATATAAACATAAATCAATTTGTTAAATACATGTATTTGCTAAGTGAATTTAAATACGAGTAATGTATAAATTAGTAGAAATGTAAAAAGTATGCAGAGGTGGACAATGAAGATAAGTCAAATATTTTTATACAAAAAATTGTTAGAAGTATGCTAATTAAAAAAGATGTCCAAATTATCCAACTAGCCAGAATTGTCGAACAAGTTATTAAATTTCTGATTTTGAAGTTTCCTGTATGTTATTTTTGCAAAATTCTGGGTTTACTTAACGCAATAATTATTGTGAATCTTTAATATAAATTAATGCAGGGTTTAATATTGGCTGATTAAGTAGATTATTGAATTTTTAAAAATTAAGGGGATTATTTGAATTTAATATTTTTACACTTTAAATATTATTAGATAACTAATTTGTAGCTGATGAAATAGTTTTAGCGTCCTATATAAAGATAGTTTAGACCAAAAATTTAATAACCCCAGATTAAACTTAAATAAAGTTTCTTAAATATTTTAGTCTTTATTTAATTAAATTGAAATTTGATCTCAATAAATTAGATAAATTATCTTTTAATGTAACTCTTGTGTTACAAATGTTATCAATATGAGATTTATCCTATTGTAACCCAACAAACTAAACTTAAACTGATATAACCCAACGCCCAACATGCCAATTAGAAAAAGAGTCTTCCTAAGGAGTGTCCTAAGAGTACTGGTTAATGATAACTAATATATTAAAGGCTTAAATACCTTTTTCGTCATCATTTTTATAGTATTTGTTACGAATGGTCCTCATTTTGACAGAATGTTTAAAATGGTCATCATTTTTACCGAATGTTTAAAATGATCCTCATTTTCGCAATTCATGTTTTATTTGGTCCTTTTTTGTGACGCCGTTTAAATCAGTAACAAAGCATTGTACAGGTGGCACTGTTTGTATTACATTGCATTGGGGTGTGTTACGTGTATTGTACAGGTGTGTAATTTAGAAATGATGCAGAACATCACAACAATCCAAGCACAAATAAACCCCAAAATAAAATTACGAAAACCCTAACCCACGAGCAAACACAACCCAAAAAACTCTAAACCCACTTACCTCGTTGATGATGATTAACTGGAAAATTGAAATGAAGAGCGCGACTGCAATCCAACGATGAAATGACAAGTATTAGCTCCGTCCTCTGCAAATCCGAGCTCAAGAAAGACGAAGATGAAGAAATCGCCTCCAACGATGAAGAGTGCGACTGTAATCCAACTCATGCCCTAATTGCAAAATTTTCCCCAAATTAACACACCACAATGCAACGTAATACAAATAGTGCCACATGTACAGTGTTTCGTTACTGATTTAAACGACGTCACAAAAAAGGACCAAATAAAACATGAATTGCGAAAATGAAGACCATTTAAAACATTCGGTAAAAATGAGGACCATTTTAAACATTTTGTCAAAATGAGGACCATCCGCAACAAACACTACGAAAATGAGGACGAAAAAGATATTTAAGCCTATATTAAATCTACAAAAGTTTATAATTAACTGTAATATTAAATAAAATCTGACCTAATCACAATTAATGTAGTTTTATTTTATTTAAAAGACAAGAATACCACCCATAAGTATTATACAATTGTTATAATATTTTATTTAATATTTATCGATAAAAGTTAAAAAATAATTAAATAATAAATTAATCATATTTTAATATTATTAAAAATTAAAATATAATTAAACATAAAAATTTTTAAATTAACAGAAAAATAAAAAAATAGTATTAAACATCTAAAAAATTTACAAAAATAAAAATAAAAATTAAAGTATCAATTTGAGATTAATTGAGTTTCTAAAATACTTATTTTTATTACTTAAAAATTTTAAAATATATTTTTGTCTTTATAAATCAGCATCTATATTATTTTAATTAATAAAATTAATTATTATAATTTTTAATATAAAAATGATAAAATTAATATATATTTATTATTCCTTGACCAGTAAAAAAAACTAGATAACAGTCTTGTTAAAATAAATTGAAACAACTTACACATGTGTATAGCTTGGTGGGAACGGTTAATATTTTATTAAAAAATGCTTTATCTTTTAAAAGCACTTTCAGGGATTTATATACAAATGAAACATTGTTTCTTTAAAATAAGTGGAACGTGATGCACACTAATTAATGAAAGAGGTTATAAAAGAATTAATACAAGTAAATTTTAAGTGTGAAGTTTGCACGAGATAATAATAAGATAACATAATTATTCGTTGAGGGACTGACTTTCATTTTATGTTAAAGACTGTATAACATTCAAAACAAAACAAAAAAAGAAAAAACAATTTTTTTTAAAGATCAATGATGCAAAAGTAAAATTAATGGAACGTGATATTATCTTTATAACGATGTGGTCTTCATAGTTGAAACACATCATGAGAACATGTTTGTGTATTTTTTAGTACAATAATTAGTTTTGTCGTAAATTAAAATATTTTGCTTCTTTTGTTTTGCTGTAGCACTTTCAAATGTTTTCATTAGCTCGATCTGTTCCCAAGTGCGCAAGACATTTCCTCGTTATGAAAGCTTTGTTGGATCTTGTTATAAAGGCGTACAGAAAGTTTATTTCAATGATTTAACAATTACGATGGTCACAGCAGAATTCAATTATATTCATCGTGTAAACTAGAGAAAGCTTATTGGGTTGAAGGTGTGCATCATCTTATCCTGCATTGATTATAAAATGAAACAATTGGATACTTGTCCTTGTTGGGAGAAGTGCAATTAAGAACATTATTATATTTATTTTTAATAATCATTCTATTAAAAATCAAACACTAGCTCAAAGTGTCTTTGATTTAAAACAAGAGACACTATGAACTTAGAGTTCATTATATAGTCACCAACACCCACTCCCTAATTTATGTTAAGCGATGTGAGACTTTTCAAGACGTATTATTTTAATTAGTCCAATAATCTTCACCCTAATTAAAATAAACACATCTTCATCGCCTATACTATCAATCATACTCCACCATAGAAAGTCTACTCACTTGGAATTAAACCATCTAAGAATTTACATGCACCTTGCATCAATGCTAACCAATGCCCGTGTATAATCACCACACACCTTGTATCAATATTAGTGAATGGCCATGCATGATCCCCATACACCTTGCATCAATATTAGTCGATGCTTGTGTATAAAATTACCCATAGGAAATACTCATTCTAGCATTCACAATATGTCAAACCAGGAGCTTTTACGTGTCACAGTCCTCCACTTTAAAATCTTACCAATAGGAGATGCCAAAAACCACAATCCTCCACTCATAAATTTGACCAACCAGGAACTGCCACGTCATTATCTTCTTCCTCATACATATATGAAATATCACATAGCCAACCTTCATCTTTTCCGCACAACCATCGTAGGACACCACGAACCATCGTGTCACAACCCACATAGAGCAGAATAGTTTTGTTCACCATCACATTGATGTCCATCGAAAAGCATCACCGGAACCACAGTGAACCAACGCGCTCAGATCTGAAACGAAACTTCATCATCATCAGACAACCACTAACCATCACAACACAACCCCTCCGCACACCATCAACTTTGCACCGCCCTTCACACCTCGGATAAGACGACGCACAAGCCACGCGAAACGATTCCTCGTTGTGCATTGAACGCATGACCCACCACGAGCTCAACCCTTACACCCGTTGGAGACCTTAGAGCTCCACCTTGCTAAAGTATATATGAAACAACATGCACTCGCCGCACCGCATATCACCGGATCTACAATGCACTTATAGCTTCATCCATCGCGAGCTCTACCCAACCGGAAAACGAAGATGCCAACCATCACATGTCAATCACCGCGCTTGTAACATCCCATCCAGATATTACGGATTTAACAAAATAAAACTGAAATAATACATCAGCATCATTTATTTAAAATCTCATTTAATAATAATGCCTCATTTCCCAAGACATGGGAAATGTAAAACTTCATTAAATTACCAACAAGTCCATGAATACAAAATGGTGAGTTTAGTCAAGTAGGCCATGAGCCTTTACATCATATATTAAAAATAGAGTGACAAAAACATGAACATAAAAATTCTCATAATCAGCCCCTCTCCGTAGTTAAGCCTCACCAGCTCCACCTGCATCATCACATGCTCACGTGTACCGCGTACACGATCGTCACCAAACACAAGCAGATAGGGTGAGCTAACAGTTAAAACATACAAAAATATATACCAAATATACATATACATGTTTAACCAGTACAAATAATATAACAACAACACAAAATTCTTTCTTTATACTGCATGACCACAACCATATCAAGTATCCTTTCTTTTCCCACAAAATCTTACTCTATTTCCATCACATGGCCACCACCATGTACACCGATGCACCTAATGGAAGTCACGTTATCTTCCCTCCACATGGCCACCACCATGCATAGTAGGTACTTCAGGAAACCTCGTTCTCGTTCTTCTCATGGCCACAACCATGTTAGTAGTGTTATATATCTTCTATTAAGTATCTCTAGGTGCCTTGCTGCCACACCTATCGGCCACAACCGATAGAGCACGTGCGGAAACCATGCTACGGATCACACACCGTAACGCCAGGTGGAGTTCCCAAATACGAACATAGTCTGTAACGTCCCAAGACTACCAAACTCGTCAGCAACCACTGAGGAGGGCAATCCATCTGGACCCATCCGTACTGGCCACAACCAGCACACTCACACCGGCACACTCGCCAATCCGAGCCACAACTCAAGGTTCCTCGTGTTCATCCGCTATCCTGAGCCACAACTCAAGGGAAGTCATTCCGGGCCACAACCCATAGAATGCCACATGCTTAACCCCTATCCTGAGCCACAACTCAAGGATACGTTCTGGGCCACAACCCATGGAACACCAACAAGCCCACCATTGAGATATCTTAGGAGCCTTATAACCCAACATCACCATTCAACTCCCATCCATCCCATACCACCAAAATTTGGTTACCCTTATGCCACATCCATCCAACCTAAGCTTAATCTCCCAGTTCTCGCCTAAGCACTCCAGTTCATCTCGTTTAGGCTGGGTTATCTCGCCTGAGCGAGCACCATACACAAAACTTGCCACGAACCCTCGCTTGGCGAGTCACACTCGCTTGGGCGAGTTCACGTTTCGCCCAAAACTCGCATCTCTCGCTTGGGCTGAGAGTTAAACCCTCATTAGAATGCCCTTCGAACTCTCGCTTAGGCGAGAGACTCTCACCTGGGCGAGACTCATGTTTCGCCTAAACAATAAACCCTGCCTGCGCGAGATAGGCAACCAACACACTCGAAACATACCCCGCCTGAGTGAGATGCTCGAACAGAGCCTGAAACTCATGCCCTGCAACTCTCGCCACTCGCCTGAGCGATAATTGCAGGTTTGGGCACTGTTTTACACGCTTTAGCAAAAAGAAAGTTAAATTTGAGTCTACCCAGGTTCGAACCCACACCATGCCAAAGTTAAATCAACTCTAAACCATCAGGCTAACCCATGTTTCTTACTAACACATACAATTCAAGCATTATCTCATACGGAGTGTGGCCCAACATATTATCAAAACATTAATAACAAAAATACACACAATTTGGCATACATAGGACTCGAACCCAAGTCTTCTCGCACAAATCAAGTACTCTCAACCATTTAAGCTAGTACTTTTCCATGTCATACATAACAGAAATTAATGTCATAAATGCACAACTTACTCGCATTTATTAATTAATTATTTATTTAATTAATTAATTTCCGCGGATCTTACAGCGCTAGATCTCATCACCTAACGCAAACCACAAAATTAGATCCACAAACTCAACTACTGCCAGACCTCCAAGCGCACACTACGCAAGCCCATATCTACAAGCTACACCACACGAACAATCAGAGTATATCTATAAACAATAGAGAACTCCATCCATGGAACAGCCACAAATCGCGACTCATTGAACCACATGAGCACCACCAACGACCTCTTCTGCAGATCCAAGAGCACATTCAACACAAAACTCAAACTCCACTACAAATCAACACAACACACAGTCCTTGCACCTCCATGAACCTAGTGATAATGTTAAGTTTTACCATTGTCTGAGTTGTATTTGATTAACATAATCAAATTTTCAATAGATTTTGTCCTACTTTATTGTCAATTTTACCTTGCTTTTGTAAATAAATATATTTTAGGTTACGTTGATCTAATTTTACTACTAATCCCCATTTTGGTGTCTAATATTAGACAAGAAGACTTGTTCTAACAACCAGAAAAGTGAGTGATCTTGAGCAACAAGAAAAAGATCAAAATTTTGAGAATTTGGAAGACACAGCCACCGTCGGGTGACACAATACTAGCGCCAGAACGCCAAGCGCCTAACAACAAATGTTCAGCGCTAGGCGCCATGCATTCTAGTAGCTCAACGCCTGGTGACACTCAGGGATCGTCAAGTGACTCACGAAGAAATTCCTTTCACCTTTCGAGGTGTCACCTAGCGATGAACAACTTCTGTCAGGCGCCACTTTTGTTGATGTGGCAAGTTGACCCTTTATCTTCTTGTTTTCATGAGGGAAACACATATTGGATGTTTTAGAGCTCGAAATACACCTTGGAAGCGCTTGGAGGACTGTCAGGGCTTGTGGGAACCATCCTTCTTCCTCTTTGTATCTCTTTCTTCTTCCATTTCTTCGTTTTATAAGCTTGTGTACTCCATGACAATGGAAAGCTAAACCCATTTTGTTGTGGGTAGATGTAGCCACTGAACTTTCATGTATTTATGAATGTTTTGAATATATACATGTTTCTTCCATTAATTGCTACCATCTTATTTTCTTTCCTTACTGCTTGCTTTATTTTGGCCCTTATTACATGATATTTAGGTCATTAGGTATTGAGAAATATCTTTTGAAACCTAGACTTGGAACAAGATACCTAATTGAACTCGTATCTAGGAATGAAGTTTGACCCATTAGTTGTCTTAAACCCTAGTTCGTAAAGCGGGTTCATTTATTTGGGGATTCAAGGAATTGATTCTCAATAAGAAAACCTAGGCTCATTCAACTAAGGAATTAGAGATTGAGCAAACTTGTGGATTGACATTAGAATTTAATGGAGAAAAGTTTGAGTGTTTTATATGCCTAAAAGTGATGTTGGTGAAATCTAACCCCAACAATATCACTCCATTGCGTTTCTTGTCTTGTCCATTCTCTAAGTTTCAAATCCAAACTCACCTTTTATCTTTTATGCAAAATTTACTTTCTTGCACAAAAACTCGAATTATGGATTCATTCTTTAATTGAAATTAGTATTACACAAGTCTCTAGAAACGATATTTTGGTATTACCAATTACTACTTGCACGACTTGGTATGCTTGTTCGAGTCATAACAAGTTATTGGCGTCATTGTGTGCTTTTTAACTTATTTTTAACTCAATTATCGACTATTGTGTGATTATATATATACCTCACCCGAATTACTTAACCCATTTCTCATTTTTAATTGTATTTATACCATGAAGTACATAGAAAACCTTATTCTCATACCCTCTATGAGACTAACACATATTCAACCATGCACTTTGGGATTCCATATGCTTCCACGAATTTGTCCGCTTGTGGTCCAACTCTACGAACCTCCTCGTTCGTAGTCCAACACGCATGAACACCACCTGTTATGAACCTTCCCGCCCATAATAGTCTAAAGTGTGAGCACGAAACATACAAACATCCCCGCTCATATCCCTACACAAGAGTACATCTAATATAACCTCCTCGTTCGTATTAATCACGCATTTCCAACTCCATTACGAACCTCCCCGCTCGTAATCCATGCAAGCATATCCCAGACCCAAAACCATCACCACTAAACATTGCAAAACACTTAAAATCAACAACCTTCCCCTGGAGCATCTTCTGGCGTAGCCTAAGCGCCGATAGGCGATGTCACGCTATAGATCGTCTAGCAGCCCAACTAGTGCCGCTAGGCGCTGAGCTACTGACTTCGCTCTCGCCTAGCGGTTCTAAAGTGCGGTCAGGTGCCACTAGGGATGGCAATAGGGCTGGGCGGGTACAAGTATCATAATTTCATCCATATCCTCATAATAAAAATTTATCATCATCCCCAAACCCAACGAGTATTCAACTTTTGACTCATCCACATCCGTGTCGGTAATAGGTATATTCTTATATCCATACCCATACCCATTTTTTTATTGTTCCAAATATCAATTAAATAACTTTTATAATAAAATTTAAAAATCATACCAAAGGAATCATGATACTATCGAAATATTCAATATTAAAATAACATATTCTTTTTTCTTTTCATGATGTCAAATATTAAGAAATATATAGTAGTATAAATCTCAAATTAAAGTATTAAATAACAATTAGAGAAAATTCAAATAATTATATAAAAACTAAACAATTACACATTACTAAAATTTTATAATAACCAAAATATTTATTAATTTTACAAACGATTAGTGGTTTCATTTGCATTCGATCCACCTACACATAGAAAAAAAATGAAAAATTAGATATGATATAATAAATGAAATTGAAAATTTTAATTACTAGAATATAATGTACCTTTTTCATCAAATTCATTTTCACTCAAGAGAACATATTTTTCTTTTAATTTTTTAACACCTACAAACACCAAATGTAGAATATTAAATGAGAATTCATAAAAAATACTAACAATAAATATTAATAAATTTGAGTAACTTACCTAGATGGTTTGAGTTCCATATCCAACTTCTTGTATACATCAAAGCCTCTATAATAATACAATGAAGTTGACTATTGTAAGAAGTTAATATCTGACCACTAATACTAAAAGCAGATTCAGAAGCTACAATTGTTATTGGAATAGCTAAAACATCAATTTTAATTGCTTGAAGGGTTGAAAACTTTATCCCATTTGTTTTCCACCATGATAGGATATCAAATTTCTGTGTAAGTAGCAAATTATCTTCTTCCAATTAATAATCCAACTTTATTTTCATAACTATAGTTCTAGATTTTTTCTTTTTTGCCATAAACTCTAAAAACTCATTGGCATCATCATTAACAAAAAGAAGAGCTACACATTAAGAGTCAAACATTCTCATAAATATATATATATATATATATATATATATATATATATATGTTATAAGAAGTAAAGATAATTAAATGTGTGACCTAAATATTATTTGATAAAATGAAATTGAGGAACAACTATTTGAACATAACCATGTACGAAAGAAAAAATTGTATAATAATAAGAAGAAAAATTATCTTAAAGATTAAATCTTGAAAAAACAAGCTAAATAATTAAGAGAGAAAAAAAAGTGTATAACCAAAAATTAAGAGAGGAAGAAATATATTATGTTTAGATATTTTTACTTATTTTCACATACGGAAATATGAAATTCATACTCATATGACAAGCTATGATTATGAAAGAATCACTAACAAAATTTCACATCTAGAAGCCAAATTAGTCCGAAATTTAGACAAAAATGAAATCGTGATTCTCGGATCGTGGGTCGAAACGGACGATGTTTTTGTGGGGAAATTAACACCTCAAATGGCAAAAAAATCCTCGTATTCCCCCGAAGATAGATTATTATGAGCTATACTTGGCATTCAGGTATCCACCTCAAAGGAAACTTGTCTAAAACTACCCATTGGCGGTAGAGGTCGAGTTATTGATGTGAGATGGATCAAAAAAAGGGGGTTCCAATTATAATCCAGAAACGATTCGGATATATATATATATATATATATATATATATATATATATTATATTATATGTATATAAGCAACTATATGTAGTCACCAAATCCTTCCTTACCTTTTCGTAACCACAATTTATTATAAAAGAAACTATTGTATCCAACGACATGAATTTTTATCCCAAATAATACATTTCTCAGCTAATATAATTTTATCATGAAATGTATTTGAAACATCAAATAAACTTAACAAAATTTTGATTAAAAGGACTAAATTTATACATTTTTAAAATAAGGAGAATAAATTAGGTTAAAATTTTAAAAATGAACTAATTTCAATTTTCATTAGAAGTTAAGAGACCTAAAACATATTTAACTTGTGATATTATTAAATTTGAATATTGAAATTAATTTTTTTTAGAGTAAAAATAAGATTAAAGTTATGATTTATAAATATAGGAATAATAAAAATTATAGAGACTAATTAATTATTGTAGTCTCGTGACTTTAATCCTTTAGTCACTATTTCTTTTTAAATGATTTGGATAAAATTGTAGAAATTTTTTCAAATGTAGTTTAGATTGATAGTAGAAATAATATATACATTGAACATGTTAGGTGATATTCTTTGTTTTTGTTCCATTAATTTTATTATTTAAATTAAAGACTTAAATACCTTTTTCGTCCTCATTCTCGTAGTGTTTGTTGCGGATGATCTCATTTTTATTAAATGTTTAAAATGATCATCATTTTCGTAGTGTTTGTTGCGAATTATCTTCATTTTTACCATATGTTAAAATGGTCATCATTTTCGTAATTTGTGTTTAATTTAACACCTCCAGTACAATGTAATACAAACAGTGACACCTGTACAGTGCTTCGTTACTGATTTAAACGACGTCACAGCAAAAGAACTAAATTAAACATAAATTGCGAAAATGAGAACCATTTTAAACATTTGGTAAAAATGAGGACCATCCGCAACAAACACTACGAAAATCGTGCTTCGTTACTAATTTAAACGATGTCACAGAAAAAGGACTAAATTAAACACAAATTGCGAAAATGAGGACCATTTTAAACATTTGGTAAAAATGAGGACCATCCGCAACAAATATTACGAAGATGAAGATCATTTTAAACATTTGATAAAAATGAAAATCATCTGCAACAAACACTACGAAAATGAGAACGAAAAAAAGTATTTAAACCTAAATTAAATATCCTATCCTTTCGCGCATTGATTAGCGTCCCTTTTACATCGACCAAAAACCTACCGTCCACTTTCATAGTCTTTTCTTTTTTTTCCACAACCATTATCATTTCATATTCATCATAACAATTAGCACTATATCATAACAATCTCCCATATTAGAATTAAGATAGAGTCAGTATTATCATAATAATTATTTCTGAACTTTTAATCATTTCATTTTCGTCATAACAACTAGCACAATATCATAACAGTCTCCCGTATTAGAATTAAGATCGAGTCACTATTATCATAATAATTATCTCCGAAGTTTTATTCATAAACCTTACTCTAAGCGTCAAAGAAGGGGGACAGATTAAGTGACGTAACTGTTAATTTTCATTTGATTTGTCGAATAACCAACCTCAATTTTTCAATATATATATATATAAAAGAAGTTAAAAATTTATATTTGAAAGTATTAACATAAAAAGAACAAAAGAACGTGCAAATTTAGCATGCATACAAAACCATAAAAAAGGGGAAGAGAGAAAGAATTTGATTCCCACCAATACCAAAAAGAATAAGTAGATGACACTTAACCAAACAAATTAATTTGTCATAAAATAGAACTTGATTGAGATAGAAATGGTTCTGAGAAAGCAATGTCCGCTATGTAAAACTGATAAATTTGTCTCTGTAGAGAAGTTTAAAAATGTGGAATTGAAATAGCAATCACAAAATTCGTAACAATCTTCTTATGATTAATAATGCAATCATAAAATATACGGAGAAATTTAATAAGATTGGAAATATCAATTAAGAAATGCATCAACCAACAGAGAGAAGATACACAACTGGTTGAGAGAGAATGACAAGACAGTTTAAAAGAAGTGGAGCATCACAATAGACATAACATTTAAGAAAGAAGGCTTACTTTATGTTAATATCAATAAGACAATTACATCCACAACCACAACATTATATTTACCCACAAATTGAGCTGTCAAAACGGAAGTGAAACTAGAATGTCAAAATTTACAGCGTGTTAATGCCAGGTATCGCAACTAATTGCAAGGGAATGGGTGACAGATAACAACAGAAAAAAGCTTTGTAGAGTATTCTAGAACACAATAGTAAACTTCTTCTAACAATTTCAAATAATAGTTAAATCTTACCAAAAACTAAGTGCTTAAAATATACAGCTGACCAATAATCAATGATTTATGTTGCAGCAACATTCAAGTAAAAAAATATAAGGTGCTGCTTCAATACATTATCAACTCAATAAGATAGATTTGCATAACAGATACTTCAATGCAGACTGATTTTATTTTAAAAAGAAGTAACAACACAAGAAATAATAGTATATATACCCTTGTCATACTTTTTACCAATAGGGTCTGCATCCTCAACCTTGAAAATGTCATAAAAATAAGTTCACTCGTCCTTCAAAGCTAATTTGGTGCAGTTAATCAAACTCCAGACCAGACCAGAAGCCAGACACTGAGAATGATAAAGAAACACCAGAATTTAGAGGATGAACATTATTTCTTATTTATGAGCATTATCCGATTAATATTCAAACAATGGCCAGAAATGAATAAAACAGAGACAAAGAGGGGAAACCAGTGGCCAATGACTGTTTATGGATTAGGTTTTTCGGTATCACCCTCACAGAATCAATCCCCAATTTCTCATTCTTCTTCACCGTCAATTCTTCGTTGGATCATCGCCCGCCATCACGTGCAACTTCTGCACCACCAACGTTCTCCACTGAGCCGTCATCTAGCTGGTCATCTTCAACAGAGCTCACCCCCATCGTTGAATTTTGAAGTCGCCTCTGCTATTCACCTTCGCCGGAACAGACATCTCCGATATCGCCTCTGGATTTCCTTCCTATGTCGAACTCGCTGTGATGGTAGAGAACTAGTTTCGCCACTACCGGAGCCCCACCGGATTCCATCGTCAACTCTCTCCAATGTTCGTCCCTCCTCTGTGTCAGCCATCATAAGGGTTAGCAAGGAGAACCAAGGCTGTTTCAGCCAGTGTTCACGGCAATCACCCTATCTCTCTTTTTGTGATGCGATTTCCTGTTTCTTTTCTTTTTGGAATCATGGCTGGAATGATTGGTCCTGATAATATTCTTGTTTCACTGATTTCTCTTTCGATGTGGGTTTGAATTGTTGACGTCCTGTATGTGCCTATGGAGTTTGGGGAGAAACAGTTTTGGTGGAGTCTCAAGGAATTGGTGTTTTCGGTTGATGATCGGAGGAATTGGGGTTCATTTGTTCATGTAAATTAATTTTTACGGTTATTGTGTCATCTGTGTGATTCTAGTTTTGTCTATCTGTTTGATCCCTTGGGGAGGCTCTGTTTATTTGTTTAAGGAATGTGTTTCAACTGCATCGCTTTAATTTGGACACCAAGAGTGAAGGAAGCATTGATCCTAAGTTTTGGGATAAATAGCATATGGTTTCCTTTCTCTGCGTGCACTCCCTACATGTTATTCTCGCTCCCATTGCTTTTATTCAAGTTTTTAGATTTTATTTTATTTTATTTTTTAAACAGTTGTTTTAAACTTTTATATCCTTCTCACACGTTCCCCTTTTTTTAATCAATAAAATTTATAAAATTAAAATTGAAAGGTGATTATTCGCATCTTAAAAGGTATGAGTATTTGATCGTCCGTATCCTTGAGCAATCGATCGTCTGCATTAGACTAATACTTAATGTATTTTTAATAAATAATTAAAATATATTTTTAAGAGATATGAGTACCCAACTGATTTTTCGTATCAACCTATGCCTTTTATTTTTAATAAATAATAGGCTTAATTATCATTTTTGGTGTGGTTCATTTTGATCTTATTATTTTTTGGTTCAATTTGGTCTTTTAATTTTTAAAAAAGGTTCAATTTGATACATGTCATTAAGTTGACGTTAACATCGTCTTCTGTACATGTCACGTGTCATTTTGTGAAACTTTTAATCTTTTTAAAGTTTAAAAAAAAAATTAAATTGCCACATGTCACGTCACAGTTGTGCCACGTGTCAACTTGATAAAAAAATTTAATTTTAATTATTTTAATTAAAAAAAGTGTCACATGACAGATCACGATTGTGCCACGTGTCAAACTAACATTGATTATTTTCAATTTAGTCCCCTATTTACAATTTTGATTCAATTTAGTCTCCCAATTTTTTAAAATGAATCAATTTTGTCCTCTCTAATTTGAGATCAAATTAATAATTAAGCTTAATTAAAAATTATATATACATGTTAAAATAATTTTTATTATATTTATAGATCAAATTACTCCATCTAACTATTTAAATTTTTTTTACATGTGTACACAATTTTAAGTGTAAAAATTTATAAGTGAAAAATGTAAGAAATAAAATAACATGAATATTTAGGTAGTGATTTGATGTATAAATGATAAAAAATTATTTTAACATGAATGTACAAATTGTAATAAAGCTTAATTATTAATTTGGTATCAAATTGGAGAGGACAAAATTAAATTATTTTAAAAAATTAGGGACTAAATTGAATAAAAAATTTAAATAAAGGGACTAAATTAGAAACAACCAATAATAACTTGACACGTGACACAATCATGACCTATCACATGGCAATATATTTTTTTTAAATAAAAAAATCTCAAATTGACACATGTCACAATTATAAAGTGACATGTGGCATTTTAATTTTCTTTAATAAAAATAAAAAAATTTAAAAAAATAAAATAAAAATTACAAAATTCCACAAAATGACACATGACATGTACGGAGAAGGTGTTAACGTCAACTTAACGGCAGTGACCAAATTAAACCTATTAAACCTTTTTAAAGAATTAGAGGATTAAATTGAATCAAAAAATAATAAAGAAACCAAAATGAATCAGATCGACAAATTAAGAAACTAAAATGATAATTAAACCTGAATAATACAAATATTTACAAGGTATATGAGTAGTTGAGCTCAAGCAATTATCCGCGTTAGCTTATTTAGTATACCTTTCAATCAAAATAATTTGTTACTTTGTTGTCCATGAATACAATTTCTAAACCATATATAGTTTGGAATTCTACATGGAGTATCTTGTGTGATGGAATTTTGTACCAAAAGATAAAGGAAATGAGATTACCAGGTATTTTATATTGTTATTTTTGTAATTCAATAAAAATATATCTTTTAATTGCATTATTTTGTTCATGCAGGTCTTCAAATTGAGACTGCTGAATTACAAAAAA
>Ga0099822_1005831_pt1 | contig 16093 bp, 4 predicted proteins | sample CowpeawhiteBW_FD_76839 | JGI IMG/M metagenome (GOLD analysis project Ga0099822, IMG submission 76839) | Root nodule microbial communities of legume samples collected from California USA - Cow pea white BW | ecosystem: Host-associated > Plants > Roots > Nodule | place: USA: California | collected...
TATATATATATAGTTTAATTTTTGTGATATTTAGTTAGGAATTTAGAATGTAACATTATACTAGTTTTGTTTTAATATATTTAGATAACTCTAATAGGAACTAGTGTATGAGTATTTGGATGAAGTATTATAAATATATGATATTGTTCTGTATTTATTATGGTTTGATAAAGTGATGTTTGGTTTGACGCTGACTTATATTGTCTTCAGTATTACAGTGATTGTGGTTATGAAATATTGTTTGTTTAATATACATGCACTTTCCACTTATTGCAAACTTTTTTTAATACACAATCAAATTCTCTCTTCTTTCATATTTTACTTGTTTTTCACAACAATTTAAATTTTTAAATATACATACTGGTTTCATAAAATATATGTACCAAGAAATTTCAGAAGAAACAATGTACTAAAGTAAAAATAAATATGTTAAAGGAATATTTAATTACATAATTTGAAATAATTTTGAGAGACTCAATGAAAAATTTAAAAGTAAATATGATGAAGTAAAAAAATAAATAAAAAAGTTAGTCTTAACTTAACCCATAATTTATGCTTTAGTCTATTAACCTTTTATATGCACTTATATGCAGAAGTAGCTTGCATATAAATTTGTATTTGATAAGCTCGTGTTTAGACAAACTTTTAAGATATGTAGTTACAAAAAGACATATAGTAAATGTTTGGCTTTTCTTTTAATCAACTTTATCAAAATCTTTAATATCCCAGGACTCAATCCTGGACAGACAGTGGAAATTACCAAGCTGGAATACGGTAGAAACAGATAAAATTTTTGGTAGAGTGATGAAATGTATAGAAATCGAAAAGAACACCAACAGCGAAAACACTCTGCTGAACTGACACTGACACTGAAAAACAAAAGTTAGGAGAGCGAATGAGATTAAATACCCTAATAATCCTAACTATAAATGATGGATACTAGGCGCCTGGAAATACGTTCGTAAGAATGTAGAACTCAATTGTAATTTCTTTAATGGTCATGAGAAAAAACCTCATAAAAATTCTTGCTGCTCTTAACCATTTATTACAAACAATTTGAATATAAAATTCAGTGTGTCTGTTATGTACTGACTATATTCACCGACTCTGCATTGTTCTGCATCATTCTTAGATCATTCTGCTTTTCCTCTTTCACCTCACATTTCTAACAATCTCTTCTTCTAGTGTACCATGGTTTACGCAACATCACAATCTGCCAAAATTTCCACCGAAACTTAAAAGCAAATGCATTTTTTTTAGTATCATATTCACTTTCCTTCTCTTTCCTCTTTTTACCTTTTCCTTTATGTTCCAGAGGTTGGTAGAGTCTAAGTCCTCAAATTCACTTCACTTTCCTATGTAATTTCTTTTTTTTTTTCGGTTAAATTGGTGATTCCATTATAATATATCATATTTTCTTTTCCAAATTCCTACACCTTTTTTTTTTGTTTTTTGTTTCAATAATATGTATCAATTACTGATAAAAATATTCTTACTAATAAAAAAAATTAAGTACCAATTATCTTCTTTTATTTTATATTAAGAATGGCTGATATTTGACAGAGTGACTTTCGTGTAGATTTTTGCTGCTTATAAACTATATGACTTGCACGGAACATATTTCAGTTCCGAAATGAAATTCCATGTATCATTTCAAAATAAATTAAAAGAGTTGTCGGTTTCTAATTCAAATATTTTAACCATGTTGTCTTTTCAATTACTCCATTTAAAACTATAAAATCGATCACCTTAAATATTCATAATATTTTTCAATAAGCTTCTCCTAAAGAGTATATTATAAAATCTTATATTAAAATATATGTTGTTTGTATTTCTTTTTATTGTTACTTCTATTTAAACCTTAATGAGTAAGATTAACCTGAATTATCTTTCTCTTATTAAAATATGATATTTTAGTTTCACCAAAAAATTAAACGAAGGAAACTCTTTCGTTGGTTGATCAATTAATGGCCGGTATCTTATCTGATATCGGTTTTGACATTTTGGAGTTCCATGATAATTTATAAATTTTATTAGTTTTATTTTAAATTAAAAAGTAGATAAATCAGGAGTTCCGTATATGAAAATTTTAATTCAAAATAATAAAAATAAAGTTTATAATATTTTTTTTAATAAAATATAAAGAATTTAAAGGACACCCTCCAAATTAGTTGAAGCAGAGTCTGATTTTTATTACAGTAAAAGCTAGAAGCACATTATGAGGTATTTGTTTGTTGTATAAAGTCCTCATCTTTTCTATATACTTTAGTGATTTGTCATATCAAAATTCCCAAACAGGAGAGTGAATGAGTGTTGATAATTGATTCAACTCATAAATAAATTATTCTCTACCATTCCCACCAAAAAGTCTACATATACATTCATAACTCACACAAGTTGGCAAAAATACTACATATATACATACATATAATTGCATTGTTTGATGAAATTATTTACACATATTATTGAATGAAACTTTACGTTTAATTCAAAGTAAGAAAAAAATATTTAGGGCACTCCATGTAAATTTTGTTTTTAATACATCTAATTAGTTTCATAAATCTTAGATATTAGAAAAATTTAAAAATAAAGTAGCCTGTTAAATATATTAAGAAGACTAATGTGGTATATTATAATTAACTGAGCTTTGTTGTTTTTTAATGTTCTCTAATTCCATAAAGTAAGGATTGTAGTTTTATTAATTATGGGAATATCAAGTTACACATTTCAAAAGTTATAGAAAATGAAAGTATTAATTCCTTTCCCACAAGTTAAAAATATTAAATTTTAAAAACCTAAAATTTAAAACTATATCATGGAAAATTATTTTTATGGAAGTAAACGGGCAATATTTTGTCTAATAGTAAAATTAATTAAAATAAGTCGAAGTTATAAATAAAAGTTAATTATTTAAATTTTATTTTATAAGAATTCGTATCTCTTTAAAATAATTTTTCTTTCTGTTTTCTTTTATTTCTTAGTTATTCATACATTCCAAAATAGTGAAACTAGCAAAAAAGATAACAAGAACAACTAATTAGATTTTTATTTCCTCTTAGTGTATTTTTTTTGTATGGTCGCATGAAGAGTGGTTTCATACATAGGTTTATGTGCTTGCATGTGTATAATCTAAATGAATATATATTGATTTAAGATCATAATGAAATTTCAATTTAATGATCAAAGTTTTTTATAGATAGATTTGAATTTCTTGTATGAATCAAAGATTGTTAAAGTTTGGTTGGAGTAAACTAGATTTTTAGACAAGGAAACTAATTTTTCTAAATTTGATTGTGCTATAAGTATAGATTGAAATTAAGGTTGAAGAAATAAAGAAATATGGAATGCATGAGTAGTTATTGAATATCGAACTAGACGAAATTTAAGTAGCTTTAGATTATAAGTTGATCAATGTTTGTATATTTTAATAATAAGTAACGAGTAATAAATTTTTTTTAGTAGTCTTAAGTTGGTTTTGACTTACACTTTGATTTTTTCGTGAGTAAGTAAGTGCAATAACTTTTTTTTTTGTGTCTAGATAATACTTGAAAATAGATAACTTCTTTTTTTTTTTCATTCCACTCGTAGATTTGCTTAGATTGAGCAATTGATTTTTTGTATGATCCAAATTGGTTGGATTAATGTGAACGTGAAATCAATGCTTCTCTTGATTAAAGCTAAACATTTGAAACTTGTTATAAATGTATTTTGGTTAAACAAAACAATTGGTTGAAGTTTGGATTTGAAATTGGAAATTATGTAGAATGAAATTGGAAATTATGTAGAAGTACTTAACGGTTACCAAAAACTGAGTTTTGCTTTTGTGAGTTATTTTTGAACATTGATGCAATATATATGTTGATGCAATATATATGTTGTGACAATGTTGAATATTGTTGGTTTAATTTATTTAAATGGTTGATACTCATGGATTAATTTATTTCAATACTATGAAGAAGTGTTATTGTAATATTTAAATATAATTTCTTCAAGTGATATACATATATAAAAACTAGAGGTCACAAATTTGAAACGATTTCTAAACTTTGATTAAATTCGTGTGTTAAGTAAAGGAACCTATGGTATAACAAATAGATTAAGTTATCAAGTTGTGAGAAAATGAAAAAGAAGTCTTGCATACGATGAGATTAGTATATATGTCACTTTGATTGTAATTAACTTCACCACCTTGATCCTTGACTCATAATTTTGTTGTTAATCTAAGTTTTATATTAGATAAAATGTTAATCCTTAATAAAATATATTTAATACGACTATTTTTAGAGGTATTATAAATATTTGTTTTGGCAAATATCTTTTGTTAGATAGATATTTGTGTGATTCAAGAGAAATTATGTGATTTCTTTAATAAATTAATAATGAAATGAAATTTGTAAGGACCTTTTGGGAGTAATGTCTATTCTAAAAGATGATTACGATTGTTTTATATTTCATTAATGGAAGGTCAAGATTATAAATAGAATTTATTATAATTGAGTTTCATTTTACAGAAGAAACACTATCTCTATAGAATTTTTTTTCTATAAACATATATCTATTTTTTTTCTAGATTTTTAATCCATATCTTCATCGTTTTAAGATTAAAGATAGCTTGATTATTATAAAGAACTCTACACATTCATTTGATTAAAGTAAAAAACAAAGAAAGTTTAGAGCATCCTGTGGAAAATATATCTCTAAGGAGCCGTTGAGTTGAAACCAGATCTTCAAAAGGTAAGGAAAACTTATAATTTTTTATTTTAATCAATTTCAAATCTATGTGGTTGATGGATTTGAATGAATTGAATAATTTATAAAATTGTTTATGAATTATGATTGATATGATTTATTTTGGATGAAGAGTTGATTTGATTGCAAGTGTTGTAATTAAGAGATTTACTTAATTGCTTGTGATGGATAGTATGATTGAATTATGAGAATGGTGAATGAGAAGGGATCAAATTGGTTTAATGATGTCGTTTGAGATGTTTTGAATCCAAGAAAACTTGTTAAAGTAGTTTAGAAGAGGTAAAGTACTTAAATAGATTATATATTGAACCCATTTAAGGCACAAAAGAGAGAAATATGGCATTGTCCTAATGTTGAACATAACCTAAACACCGTTATGTGCCATTATGGCAAAGAGCTTCTCCTGATGTCGGTCACCACCTAAGTTTCGTTGGGTGTAAAAGTTAGGGAACATTATGGGTTTGTGGTGCCTCGAGCTGCCAAGATATCTTTCAGTGCTCACTTCTTTAAAGTAAGCTTTAGTGGATTGGGGCGTTGGGAGCTACAAGTACCGTTGAATATTCTTAATACCGTTGGACGCTTTTTTTCATTGGACAATGATCTAGTAAGTGGCACTAATTTGTTTTTAAGCTGGTGTGTTTATGCTTGATTTTGAAAATTGAAAGTAATGATTAATCTATAAAAAAATATTATAACACATTGATATAAATTTCAACTATATTTATTAATTAAAGTAAGTTCACTTTCATAATAAAAAAAAATATATAAATATTTTATTTTATTTTTTTTCAAATTTTCAACCAATTTTTTCATAATCACAACCTGTAGTTTATTTAGAGTGAACAATACTAATTCATCGCATTTCTGAAATTTTCAAAACGTAAGTTGTATATGATTTTGTAAATAATTATAATTAAAGACGATATTTAAGACAATTTATTAGAAAAATGAACTATTTTAAGGAAAAAAAAGTTTTCAATACATTGTAATTAAATTTTGTTTTAGTTTTTCAAACTTAAACTAAAATGAGAACATAATTAAATAATTATTATACGATGTCTTAATTCAAAATTTTAATACTTTATTGTATAACGCTATTTTTAAAATATTTTAGAAACTTTTAATCAAATAAAAACCTTTGCATATTTCAAATTTTAATTAATATTTTATATAGTACTTATACTTTTAAGAAAAAAAAATATTTTTACTTTTATACATATAAAGTCTTAAAATATAAAACCTTAAATTTAATGACATATAAAAAATCATACATAAAAGTTTTGTCATATAAATTTATGAATATGAGCATAACTCTGTAATAAAATTATCTTAAATATGATATATTTACAAGTATTTATTCCTCTCAATATTTTTAAGTTTCACTAGGAAACAAATTAATTTTAAATTAGAAATTAATATAATACTTTTAGAAAATGAATAAATAAATATTATAACTCTTTAACTGTTGTATTATATTCTTAATTTCAACTTATTTTTTATCATTAATAAATACATAATCTTATGATTATAACTATAATACAAATTTACTAGTTTAATAAATGATACAAGTTTAATATATTTGCATACTAAACATTTATTCGTACAAGTTTTATGGTCTTTTAAGTTCATATTTATGTATATGTTGTGATGTCTACATGTGTAAAGTTAGCCCACAAATTTAAAGATTGTTGGATTAAGAGAAGAAATTAAAAAAAAAAACACTATTTCTCAATAATTTTTTTCAATACAAATATATTTATGATCTCTTTAGATTTCAATTAATATCTTTATCATTTTAAGATTAAAGAAAACTTGTTAAATTATTTTAGAAGAAGTAAAATACTTAAATAGATTATTGAACCCATCTGAGACACAAAAGATCTAATATTGTCATAGTGTTGGCGTAACCTAATTAATGTTAGGACCACCTAATTAGTCCTGGGACCACATATGTCAGGCGTTGCTAAAATACCTTGTTGCTCATTTCAAAGTGAGCTTTAATGGATTGAGACTGGACACTTTTGGTACCATTGGACACTCCTATCCATTGGACATTGATTTAGTGAATGACACTATCTTACTTTTCGAGATGTGCCTATTTTGTGCTTGTTTAAGTTTTTGAAAATTGAAAGTTATGATGTTTTTAATTTATAAAAAAAAATTATAAGACTTTGATATAAATTTCAATTATATTTATTAATTAAAGCAAGTTCAATTCTATAACAAAAAAAATGTAAACATTTTATTTTTTCTTTTCAAATTTTTAGAAAATTTGTTCGTATTTATAACATTATGCAGTTTATTTAGAGTGGACAGTACTAGTTTATCATTTTTTTGAAATTTTCGAAACATAGATCATCTATGATTTTAAAAAATAATTATAATTAAAAACAATATTAATATAACACAATTATTAGAAAAATGAACTATCATAAGAAAAAAAATTAAATACGTTGTAATATTTTTTTTTTAGTTTTTCAAACTTAAACAATAAAATAAAACCGTATTTATTGAAATAATTATCATACAATGTCTTAATTTAAATTTTTAATACTTTATTGTAGAACACTACTTTTAAAATATTTCGTATTTTTAAATCAAAGAAAAATCTTTATAATTTTCACATTAATATTTTATTTAGTCAATATAATTTTAAGAAAAAAAAATATTTTTTTTATCACATACAAAATCTTATAATATAAAACCTTAAATTTAATGACATATACAAAATCATACATAAAGTTTTTTCATATAAATTTATAAATGTGAGCATAACTATGCAATAAAATGATCTAAAATAGGATATATTTATAAGTATTTATTCCTCTCAATATTGTTAGGTTTCACTATGAAACTAATTATTTTTAAATTAGAATTTAATATGATAATTTTAGATAATGAATAAATAAATATTATAAACCTTTTAATGTTCTATTATTATTATATTCGTAATTTAAACTTAATTTTTATTATTAATAAAATACATAATCTTATGATTATAACTATAATACAAATTTACTAGTTTAATAAGTGATGTAAGTTTAATATATTTGCATAACAAACATTTATAGGTACGACTTTTATGTTCTTTAAACTCATATTTATGTATATGTTGTAACGTCTAAATGTATAAAGTCAATTAAAAAATTTAAAGATTGTTGGATTAGAGAAAAATTAAAAAAATATTATTTCTATTTTTTTTTTCTATAAACATATACCTATCTTTCCTTTAGATTGTTAAACCATCCCTCCATTGTTTTAAGATCAAAGAATACTTGTTAATTAATTTAGAACAAGTAAAATACTTAGATAAACTATTGAACCTATTTGAGGCACAAAAGACAGAAATCTAATATTGTCATAGTGTTAAGTGTAACATAAACATCACCATTTTCCCTCCTTATCATTGGACATTGATTTAGTGGGTGATACTAACTTGCTTTATGAGTTGTGCCTGTTTGTACTTGATTCAATTTTTTAAAATTAAAAGTAATGATATTTTGTAATCCATGAAAAAAAATATTATAACATTTTGATATAAATTTCAATTATATTTATTAATTAAAAAAGTTCACTTCTATAATAACAAAATACATAAATATTTTTTTTTGTTTGGATTTTTAGCAAGTTTTTTCAAATTTATAACATGCAATTTACTTTGAGTGACAATACTAATTTATGGTTTTTTCTGAAATTTTTGAAACAAAAGTTGTCTATGATTTTGAAAATAATTATAATAAAAGACAATATTAATATAAAAGAATTTGTTAGAAAAATTAACTATTATAAGAAAAAAAATATTTTAATACATTGGAATATAATTTTGTTTTAGTTTTTCAAACTTAAACAACAAAACAAGATCATATTTATTGAAATAATTATTAGGCAATGTCTTAATTTAAATTTTTAATATTTTATTGTATAACGCTATTTTTAAAATATTCTTTAAACTTTTAATCAAATAAAAAACTTCGCATATTTCACATTTTAATTTATATATTTTTAGTCATTATAATTTTAAGAAAAAAAAATATTTTTATTTTTATACATATAAAGGCGTAAAATAAAAAAAATTAAATTTAATGACATATAAAAAATCATACATAAAAGTTTTTCATACAAATTTATAAATGTGAGCATAACTCTGCAATAAAATTATCTTAAATAGGATATATCTATAAGTATTTATTTCTCTCAATATTGCAGCTTTCACTACTAAACAAATTAATTTTAAATTAAAAATTAATATGATATTTTTAGAGAATGAATAAATAAATATTACAACTCTTTTACTGTTATATTATATTCCTTATTTCAACTTAATTTTTATTATTAATAAATACATAATCTTAATATTATAACTATAATACAAATTTACTAGTTTTATAAGTATTACAATTTTAATATATTTGCATGATGTACAAGTTTTATGGTCTTTTAAGTTTATATTTATGTGTATGTTGCGATTTCTAAATGTACGAACTGAGTAAAAAATTCAAAAATTGTTGATTTAAGAGAAAAATTAAAAAAACACTGTTTTTCTATAATCTTTTCTATAAACATTTATCATCTTCTCTCTAGATTTCTAATCCATCCTTCGTCGTTTAAAATAAAACAATATTTGTTAAATTAATTTATAAGAAGTAAGTATTTAGATAGATTATTGAATCCATTTGAGGCACAAAAAAGAGAAATTTAAAATTGTAATAGTGTTAAATGTAACCTAAACACCGTCGTGTTTCCTTCCGAAAAAGAGTTCCCTTACGAGAAAGAGTTGTAGAGTTTCTAACGTTGGTCCCACCTAATAGACGTTGGGACCACCTCTAAGTTTAGTTGGACGCAAAAGTCAAGGAACATTAAGAGTCGTGGTGTTTCATGCTACCAAGATACATTTGGGTACTCACTTTAAAAGGAATTTTAGTGGATTTGGACGCTCGACACTCTTGGTACCAGTGGACACTGTGGACACTACTGGACACTCTTTTCATTGGACATTGATTTAATAGATGATATTAGCTTGCTTTTTAAGATGTGTCTGTTTATTTTTATTTTTTTAAGTTTTTAAAAATCGAAAATAATGATACTTTGTAATTTATAAAAGAAGTATTATAACACTTTGATATAAATTTCATCTATATTTATTAAGTAAAGCAAGTTCACTTATGTAATAAAAAAATATAAATATTTTTTTTAGATTTGTAGGAGGTTTGATCGTAGTTAAACATGCAATTTATTTAGAGTGGACAGTACTAATTTATTGTTTTTCTGAAATTTTCAAAACATTGATTGTGTATGATTTTGAAAGTAATTATAATTAAAAACAATATTAATATAAAACAATTTATTAGAAAAATGAACTATCTTAAGAAAAAAAAATTAAATACGTTGTAATATATTTCTTTTAGTTTTTTAAACTTAAACAATAAAATAAGACTTTATTGAAATAATTATTATACAATGTCTTAATTTAGAATTTAATACTTTATTGTAGAACACTACTTTTAAAATATTTTCGAATTTTTTAATCAAATAAAAATCTTTATAATTTTCACATTTTAATTAATATTTTATTTAGTCAATATAATTTTAAGAAAAAAATATATTTTTATTTTTATCACATACAAAATCTTAAAATATAAAACCTTAAATTTAATGACATATACAAAATCATAAATAAAATGTTTTTCATATAAATTTATAAATGTGAGAATAACTATGAAATAAAATTATCTAAAATAGGATATATTTATGAGTATTTATTCCTCTCAATATTGTTAGGTTTCACTATGAAACTAATTATTTTTAAATTAGAATTTAATATGATATTTTTAGATAATGAATAAATAAATATTGTAACCCTTTTACTGTTATATTATATTCGTAATTTGAACTTAATTTTTATTATTAATAAAATACATAATCTTATGTTTATAACTATAATACAAATTTACTAGTTTAATAAGTTATACAAGTTTAATATATTTGTATAACAAACATTTATCATAGGTACAATTTTTATGGTCTTTAAGTTCATACTCATGTATATGTTGTAATGTCTAAATGTATAAAGTCAGTCCAAAAATTTAAAGATTGTTGGATTAAGAGAAAAATTAAAAAAGAAATAGTATTTCTTTATAATTTTTTTTTTATAAACATATATCTATCTTCTCTCTAGATTTTTAAACTATTCCTTCACTGTTTTAAGATCAAAGAATACTTGTTAATTAATTTAGAAGAAATAAAATACTTAGATAAATTATTGAACCTATTTGAGGCACAAAAGACACAAATATAATATTGTCACAGTGTTGAGCGTAACATAAACACCACCATGTTCCCTTCTTGCAAAGAGTTGTAGGGCTCCTGACACTAGGTCTCACCTAATTGATGCTGGGACCACCTAAGTTTCGTTGGACGCAAAAATCAAGGAACGTTAGGGGTCGTGGTGCCTTGCGCTGCCAAAATACCATTGGGTCATCCCTTCAAAATGAGCTTTAGTGGACTGAGACGCTAGACACTCTTGGTACCACTTGACACTGGTATTGTTGGACGCTCTTTTCATTGGACATTGATTTAGTGGGTGACACTATCTTACTTTTTGAGTTGTGCCTATTTGTGTTTGTTTCAAATTTTTAGAATTGAAAGTAATGATACTTTGTAATTCATGAAAAAAAAATATTATAACATTTTCATACAAATTTCAATTATATTTATTAATCAAAGAAAATTCACTTATGTAATAAAAAAATATATAAATATTTTATTTTTTATTTTTAGATTTTAGCAGGTTTTTTCAAATTTATAACATGCAGCTCATTTTGAGCGAACAATACTAATTTATGGTTTTTCTGAAATTTTCGAAACATTAATTGTCTATGATTTTGAAAATAATTATAATAAAAAATAATATTAATATAATTTATTAGAAAAATTAATTATTATAAGAAAAAATATTTAAATAAATTGGAATAAAATTTTGGTTTAGTTTTTCAAACTTAAACAATAAAAATGATCATATTTATTGAAATAATTATTATGCAATGTCTTAATTTAAATTTTTAATATTTTATTGTATAACGCTGTTTTTGAAATATTCTTTAAACTTTTAATCAAATAAAAACCTTCGTATATTTCACTTTTTTAATTTATATTTTTTTAGTTATTATAATTTTAAGATTTTTTTTTTAATTTTTATACATATAAAGGCTTAAAATATAAAAATTTAAATTTAATGACATATAAAAAATCATACATAAAAGTTTTTCATACAAATTTATAAATGTGAGCATAACTCTGCAATAAAATTATCTTAAATAGGATATATTTTTAAGTATTTATTTCTCTCAATATTGCAGCTTTCACTACGAAACAAATCAATTTTAAATTAAAAATTAATATGATATTTTTAGAGAATGAATAAATAAACATTATAACTCATTTACTGTTATATTATATTCCTTATTTAACCTTAATTTTTATTATTAATAAATACATAATCTAATTATTATAACTATAATACAAATTTACTAGTTTATTATTATAAGTATAATACAAATTTACTAGTTTTATAAGTGTTACAAGTTTAATATATTTGCATAACAAACATTTATAGGTTTTATGGTCTTTAAGTTTATATTTATGAATATGTTGTGATTTCTATATGTATAAAGTGAGTCAAAAAATTCAATAATTTTTTATTTTTGAGAAAAATTAAAAAGACACTATTTTTCTAGAATTTTTTTTCTATAAACATTTATTTATCTTTTCTCTAGATTTCTAATCCATTCAAGATCAAAAAATATTTGTTAAATTAATTCATAAGAAGTAAGTATTTAGATAGATTATTGAACTCATTTGAGGCACAAAAAAGATAGATCTAAAATTGTAATAGTATTGAATCTAACCTAAACACAAGCGTGTTCCCTCTTGGAAAAGAGTTGTAGGGTTCCTAACGCTAACCCCACCTAATAGATGTTGGGACCACCTAAGTTTAGTTGGATGCAAAAGTAAGGGAACATTAGAGGTCGTGGTGTTTCGCGCTACCAAGATACATTTGGGTGCTCACTTCAAAAGGGAGCTTTAGTGGATTGGGGCGCTCGATACTCTTGGTATCACTGAAAATTCTCAATACCATTGGAAGCTCTTTTCTATTGGCATTGAGTTAATGGATGACATTAGCTTGCTTTTTGAGATATATCTCTTTGTTTTTGTTTTAGTTTTTAAAAATCGAAAGTAACGATGCTTTGTAATTTATAAAAATAATATTATAACACTTTAATATAAATTTCATCTATATTTATTATTAAGTAAAGCAAGTTCATAATAAAAAATGTAAATATTTTATTTTTTCTTTTCAAATTTGTAACAGGTTTTTTCATAATTAAAACATCCTGTTTATTTAGAGGGCATAGTACTAATTTATCGTTTTTCTAAATTTTTTGAAACATAGGTTGTCAAATGATTTTGAAAATAATTATAATGAAAAACAATATTAAATAAAAAAAATATTAGAAAAATTAACTATTATAAGAAAAAATACATTGTAATAAAATTTATTTTTAGTTTTTCAAACTTAAACAATAAAATAAGACCTTATTGAAATAATTATTGTACAATGTTTTAAGTTAAATTTTCAATATTTTATTATATAACGCTATTTATAAAATATTTTGAAACTTTTAATCAAATAAAAATCTTTGTAATTTTCAATTTTCTATTTTTAATTAATATTCTATTTAGTCAATATAATTTTAAGAATTTTTATTTTTATTTTTATCACATACAAAGTCTTAAAATATAAAACCTTAAATTTAATGACATATAAAAAATCATACATAAAAGTTTTTTCATATAAATTTATAAATGTGAGAATTAAATTATCTTAAATTTGGATATATTTATAAGTATTTATTCTTTTTTACTATGAAACTAATTAATTTTAAATTAGAAATTAGTATGAAAGTTTTAGAGAATGAATAAAGAAATATTATAACTTTTTTACTGTTATATTATGCTCGTAATTTCAATTTAGTTTTTATTATTAATAAAATACATAATGTTATGATTATAACTATAAAACAAATTTACTAGTTTAATAAGTGTTCCAAGTTTAATATATTTGCATAACAAACATTTATAGGTACAACTTTTATAATCTTTAAGTTCATATTTATGTATATGTTGCAATGTCAAAATGTACAAAGTCAGTCCAAAAATTTAAAAATTGTTGGATTAAGAGAAAAATTAAAAAACATTATTTCTCTAGAAATTTTTTCTATAAAATTATATTTATTTTCTCTTTAGATTTCTAATTCATCCATTCATTGTTTTAATATCAAAAAATATTTATTGAAGTAATTTAGAAGAAGGAAAGTACTTAGATATATTATTGAACCCATTTGAGGAACAAAAGAGAAAAATCTGATACTATTATAATGTTAAGCGTAATCTAAATACAACCATGTTCCCTTATGGCAAAGAGTTGTAGGGCTCCCGACTCTGGCTCCACCTAATTGACATTGGGACAACTTAAGTTTCGTTTCACACAAAAGTCAGGACACGTTACGGTACGGACCATGGTGCCTCGCGCTACCAAAATATCTTTGAGTACTCACTTAAAAGTGAGCTTTAGTGGATTGGGATGTTGGATATTTTTAATACCAGTGGACACTCTTTTCATTGCGCATTAATTAGAAAAGTTAACTATTGTTAGAAAAAAATTTACATAGATTATAATAAATCTTCGCTTTAGTTTTTCTAACTTTAAACAATAAAATAAGACCATATTTACTGAAAAAATTATTATACAATGTCTTAATTTAAATTTTTAATACTTTATTGTATAACGTTATTTGTAAAATATTTTTGAAACTTTTAATCAAATAAAGACCTTTGTAATTTTCACATTTTAATTAATATTCTATTTAGTCAATATAAATGTAAGAAACAAATATTTTTTATTTCTATCACGTACAAAGTCTTAAAATATAAAACGTTAAATTTAATGACATATAAAAAATCATACATAAATTTTTTTTTCATATAAATTTATAAATTTGAGCATAACTCTACAATAAAATTATCTTAAATTGGATATATTTATAAGTATTTATTTCTCTCAATTGTTAGGTTTCACTATGAAATTAATTAATTTTAAATTCACAATTAATATGATATTTTTAGAGAATGAATAAAGAAATATTATAACTTTTTTACTGTTATATTATATTCCTAATTTCAACTTAGTTTTTATTATTAATAAAATACACAATCTTATGATTATAACTATAAAACAAATTTAATAGTTTAATAAGTGGTACAAGTTTAATATATTTGTGTAACAAACATTTATAGGTACAAGTTTTATTGTCTTTAAGTTCATATTTATGTAAATGGTGCAATGTCTAAATGTATAAAGTCAGTCCAAAAATTTAAAGATTGTTGGATTAAGAAAAAAAAATTAAAAAACACAATTTCTCTACATTCTTTTTTTCTATAAACACATATATATATATATATATATATATATATATTTTTTTTTTTTCTCTCTAAATTTCTAATCCATCCCTTATCTTTTTAAGATCAAAGAATACTTGTTAAAGTAATTTAGAAGAGGTAAAGTACTTAGATTATTAACTTCATTTGCGGTAAAAAAAAGAAGAGAAATCTGATACTGTCATAGTGTTGAATGTAACCTAAACACCACCACATGCCCTTCTGTCAAAGAGTTTTAGGGCTTCTGACGCTAGGTTCCACCTTAGTGACGTTGTCCCCACCTAAGTGACACTGGACCCCACCTAAGTTTCGTTGGACACAAAAGTCAGGTAGCAGCATTAGGGATTCGTGGTGCCTCCTGCACTGATCTAGTGGGTGACACTAACTTGTTTTTTAAGTTGTGTCTGTTTGTGCTTGTTTCAGTTTTTGAATATTGAATGTAATGATGCTTTGTAATTTATAAAAAAATATTATAATATTTTGATATAAATTTTCAATGTATTTATTAATTAAAGTAAGTTCACTTTTATAATAACAAAAATATATAAATATTTTTTTTCTTTTCAGATATTTAGTTAATTTTTTTATGATCATGCAGTTTATTTAGAATGGACAATACTAATCTGTTGTTTTTCTGAATATTTCCAAACGTAGGTGGTCAATAATTTTTAAAATAATTATAATTAGAAACAATATTAATATGAGACAAATTTTAATAAAAATGAAATATTATAAGAAAAAATAAATTTTCAATACATTGTAATAAAATTTTGTTTTCGTTTTTTCAAACTTAAACAATAAAATAAGACCATATTTATTGAAATAATTATTATACAATGTCTTAATTTAA
>Ga0099822_1005838_pt1:0-15000 | contig 16085 bp, 5 predicted proteins | sample CowpeawhiteBW_FD_76839 | JGI IMG/M metagenome (GOLD analysis project Ga0099822, IMG submission 76839) | Root nodule microbial communities of legume samples collected from California USA - Cow pea white BW | ecosystem: Host-associated > Plants > Roots > Nodule | place: USA: California...
TATTTTTTTTTTTTATATTATATTACATATTTTTTATTATTCTTTATTATATATTTTTTTTTATTTTTTTTTTTTTATATATATATATATATATATATATATATATATATATATATATATATATATAACGAGTCATTGCAACATTAAATCCTAGGAAAATTTATCTCTACATATGGGTTTCTTATTTAGCAGTTTAAGATAACAAATTTTCATGCTTAAACTTGAAGGTGATTGATTTGCTACTGGACACTACTAGGATCGTAAGGAAACCCCAGTATACTATGGCTTCAGAGGTTCCGTTGGTTCTTCAGTGCTGTGAATTTGATGACATTAAGTTTATATGTTCATCAGGTATTTCTGATTTGTAAGATATGAGTATAGTGGCTTATTGGTTGGTTGGATTCCTCCCGCAGATCTTACACTACTTAGTTAACATATTAATGCCATAAACTTTGATTGAATATATTTAATTGATTGCATATCTAGATGCTGGAGATGCTTTGCGGTTACACTTGGTGAATGAATGCCAAATTTACCAGCTTCAAGCTACAATCTTTCACGAAGCTCTTCTTAACTGTTTGCCTCTATCAAATGGTGCTGCAAATGCGTTAGCAAATTACTTCTCAATTACTTTGCTTTCTTCTTTTTATCGTGAATCCATTATCTATTTTGCTATAACCCTTCGTTTTCCAGATCAAAGCTTGACGCCTTTTCAGGGAACCAAGAAGAAAGTTTCCCATGTCCCTCTTATGTCACGTCCTACTGAGCGTGAGTTCTGTATCCTGAAATATTTTTGAAAATTATTTAAAAATTACTTAAATGCATGTTATAAATGGAATATGAATTATTTGTTTTCTTCCAAGCTCCTTACCAAATTATTTTCACAAATATACTTCTTGGCTCCTCTGATCTAACTGCTTTCTTGTTTTTGTTCAATTAAATCTAGCATCATATGAAGAACGCCGTGCCAAACTCAACGCAATTGCATGAAGATTTAGTTGGTCAACTTTGTTATATAACGTGTTTGGGTGAGCATTTGCATACTTAATTTTGTAAAATTATTTTTTGGTTAAAACTTAGAACTGAGTTTGAAGGGAGAGTAATTTTAGTATAATGTTATTTAATACTTTGGTAAAAATAATTTTTAGATGTGTAAATTGTCAAAAAAGGGTATCTATACACTATTAAAGTAATTATAATATTCAATTATGGGATTACTTTTGTCCATGCACGCACTACTGGGATCTTTTCCACTGGAAAAGTAACAACGTGCTTCCATCAAAACCATGATTTGGAATGCTGAATTGATTCTGTACAATTTTATCAAACATAGCAAAATGGACAAGGTATATTTACACATGGTGAGTAAATTTTACGTTTTTCTAGGCTCGGATCTGGATCGTCCAAAGTGAGTAATTTACTTTTCTGTTTTGTTCTTAGAGAGTAGAGTAAAAATTCTAAACTATTAATGAGAAAATAAATAGTTCATATTTCGTTTGAGTGCATAACAAATCATGCATATCTGTGTCAACAGTTGATTTCCTTAGTCTATCTTTGCTCATTTTACTGGGACCAAATCTTCCATACAGTCCTTCAACATGGTTTAGATTGTTAAGTGATGAATTCCTTTTTGCTTTAGGGTTTGGTTTTGTTGTGTGTGCTTATTTTTGACGTGTTCAACCCCCTCCCAATTGAGTTTGAAATTGAAAATGGCCTTGTAAAACGGGAATAAAACCGTTTATGCTCAATTTATAATGGATCAAAGAAAAGTGTTTAATATAGTGCCATTTTTAAAAATAAAAAAAAAATCACTTTAAAGGTTTTTTTTATTCTATATGTAAATTTGTTATTCTTAATGAAGATTTATATGTATTGTTAGAACTTAGACTTGTGTACTGTAATATATTTGTCAGCGAAAAACTAAAGAACTCATGTACAAGGGTAATGAAAACGTAAGTAGGTTTTAATTAATTTTATTGTATTTAATGATATCTGTTCTAAAGTAATTTTCATTTAATTGATGCTCCAATTTCTAAATTGCATGGATTTCCTTCCTTTTGTTTTTCCAATTCTACTAAATGTGGTAGGAATATATGAATTTATTTTATTAAAGAGTAAATATCAAATTTGGTCCATGTAAAGCTGAGAAAATTGTTAATAGGTTTCTAATTAAAAATTTCATGTAAATAGTTTTTTAAATATTATTTTTGTTCGTATGTTGGTCATTATAATGGATGAATGATGTGTCAAAGAGGAAAGTTTTCTCTAAAGTGACAACATATTACATCTAATTTAGTTATGTAAAAAAAATAAGGGCTTTTAGAGTTAATACCTGATTGGGTGTATGGAAAGATTAAGGTAGTGACTAAGAGGTCTTTGAATAGAATTTGTAATGTAAACGAGTTTTTTAATATTAACAATATTGACTCGTTAGTTGTTCCATTAATAAAAGAACTATTAATAGCACATAAATGATGGATGAATGATCTGGCAAGAAGATTTTTTTTTTCACTTGAACGCTTCATGTACTCTTATGTTAATGGAGTTTTCACATTTGTTGAAGTAAAAGTTCCTCTAGTTTAGTAAGATTAATAGAATCTTTTATTATTGTATGATCTAGTTTTACCAATATACATGGTGTTCTTTACTAGAGATTTCAGTTTCATTATTTAATTTGAGAGAAACACTTATTCTCCTTCTTAGACTTTCATTGTCATAAGAAAATCCATTACTATAATGAGTGGATGTGTTTATGCTATGGAGTTTTATTTGCAAGTAAAGCATTTTAAATTTTCTCTTTCCCTACCTGCAAGTTATGGTGTAATTTTTTCTCCCCACTTTCATGATTTTGTTGTAATTGTGCAATTTTCCATGTAATTCATGGGGATATATGTCTAACTTCCCCTCTGTGTTTAATGGTCTAAAGGATATTGTCGTTGATATTTTGTTTTCTAATATAAGGTTACTCTGTGGAATTTGATTTGGTTGGTGTGGATGATTTATTTAGCCATTGGCGGATTTTGATTTTGATCAAGGGAGCCACACTAATACAACAAAATGTAGCTTTAATATTTAATTTTTAGATAAAGTTAGTAGAGTTCATTTTTCTTTCTCCTACACATTTCCTTATCTTGCATGTGCAATATATGGAATAAGTAGGCTCTTTTTAATCACCAATGATACTAATTTTAATTTTGCTCTCAGTCAAGAAAACAATGGATTTGGCAAAATGTCCTCATTCTGAGTGGTAAATCCATAATTTAAGTCTCTAACTAAAGAATTCTAGTAAACTTTTGCTGTAACAAATCAACAACGGGTAACCAAATAGACCATATAATGCGATGAACTCAAATTAATTATAATATCTAACGCGCCCTAATCATAGAATATGATTTCTAAATCAATTGAAAATCCATTTTCCCTTGAAGAGTTTCACACATTTGTCATAGTTTGTTAAGCGAATTGAAAATGATATGAAGAAAAATTGGCATAATTGTGAGCTGAAAACATAATTTGAATGGTTGTGGAGGTGGGATGACTTAGGTAAAACAGACAAAAGCTAGTTCCCAATACTTTGCTTGTCCATGTCTCCAAAGTTGGGTGCCTTCAAGCTAACTCCTAATCTGGTAATCACCATGTGCCAAAAGGTTGAACCACTCAAACAACTCAACCCTTTTCATTCCTCTTTCTCGCTGATGGCGGGTTAATCATAGCCCTATGCTTGTTATCATATGTATGGGTAAGCATGGTCGCACTTCCCTACCATTCTTTCAATAATAATTCCTCAGTGGAACCCATTTCCACCCTAAAGTTTCATATTCCGGATTAGACACTCTCTTCTCTTAATTAAACTTTCTCAATATTAACTTCATTTTTTAAATAATTAAAGCCAATAACTTAATTAAAATACGAAACAAGATATATCCAACAAATATAAAATTTCACTAAAATATGCTATAATCTAATTTTTATACATGTTAAAAATAAAACTTTAAAGTTAACTCAAACTAATGTAAAATAAAATTTAAATTTGCACTTATTCGTACACTCTAAATTCACTTTATCACTTTCACCTATTTCTTAAACAAATACTATATTTTTCTGTTGAGATAAATATTTATAAAGAAATTATATTATATTCTTTTGATGCAAGAAGAGAGAGAAGAGGGTGGAGGGAAATTCGGATAAAAAAAAAAAAAAGCGGAAACAAAATTAAAATCTCTTTACACGAATTGTCGCGGAATGTGATATGTGTAAGGTCTGAATTTGGAAGAGGAGAGAGACATGGAAGCCGCGATGGGACTGATGCGGAGGATTCCGCCGAAACACACAGAAACTGCTCTCTCTGCACTTCTCACCCTTATGCCTCACCACTCCTCCGATCTCCTCGCTCAAGTCGATCAGCCTCTCCAGGTCTTTCTCTCTTTAATCTTTATCCCAATTTCTTCAATTCACGGAATGCCATTTCGGGAACCATAAATAATTCAATTACCATAGTTACTCTTTCTTTAAATAGGGTTAAGGATAATTTTTGGTGGAGGATGAATGTTGTGTCGCGATTTGCTTTCCCAACTTCTTTTTATGAATTGTTGTTGACAAAAGCAGGTTCTGTGCGATGTGGATTGCGGGAAGGAGTTCATTTTGTGTGAATACAACAGAGATGCAGACTCTTACAGGTTATTTTTTCATAAACATCGCTATATCTGCTTTCTGCTGGATTCAATATGCTTAGTGTGTGTTGTCAAGCATGTTTCTCTATTTTTTGTGTGCGTGTGTGTCTACTTGATCGAGTAGCTTTTGTTTCCTTTGAAGCTAACCTAGGTGTGACCTTTATCTAGTCATTCTTTTGGTTGGACTCATTGCTAGGAGCTTGTACTGAAGGAATGTTACATCTAGTATGCTTGAACTTAGTTTGCTGTAGCGTTTAAACATTTTTCTTTTAAAAGAGATTTAGCTCTATTTATGTCGATGTAAAGATATAGAAAATTTGTGGTGTCTGGAATCAGAGAACGAGAGGGGAAATGAAGGAAATGTATTTTCTTTCGTGAATAGTATATGGTTAATTCTATGATTTTTTTAATATAAGGAAAATACCATTGAATGCATTTACTGGCCTTTTCGTGAATATGGCTGTGTAGTAGAAAAATAACAGAATATTTTATGGAAAAGTTGTTCTTCAAATGGAGACCAGTACAAATGTTTAATTGTGTGTTGCTAAGTAGTTAAGTTCCTGTTCCATAGACAGATCTGTAATTTATTTCTCTTGATTGTTCCCCCAAATTTTCCTTTTTAACGTGTTTACTATTTAGGCACGGTTTAAACTTATTGTTCACTGATGAATGTCTCTACAGATCACCTTGGTCAAATATATACCATCCACCGTTAGAAGATGGGTCCCTCCCTTCTTTAAAGCTGCGGCAGCTGGAAGTTGAAGCAAATGACATATTTGCAATATATCGTGACCAGTGAGGTCCTTTACTTACCTCATCTTTAGAGCTTATGTGCTGTTTTTAGATGTCTTTTTAACAAATCTTTTGTCCGCAGTAACTTATTACCTAAAGTTTGTGTGTTCTTGCTGTCTATCTGAATACAACTTTTTAGCTATTTTGTTTTAAAACAATATGCACCATTAATGGATAATGTCATAGGTATTATGAAGGAGGCATTTCATCAGTTTACATGTGGGAAGATGATAATGAAGGTTTCGTAGCATGCTTTTTAATAAAGAAAGGTGGGCCTGTTATTTGAGTAATACTCTAATGGAAGACACTACTTACGGTTGTGACCTTGTTTCTGATGTGATTTTTTTGCAATATTAAAGATGGCTCAAAGACAGGGCAGGGTAGACGGGGATATTTAGAGGAAGGAGCATGGGATGCTATACATGTTATAGAGGTAAAATGCCATTCCATCGAAGACTAAGCACTGACAAATACAGCTGTATAACAACTTTTAATGCAATGAGGAACTATAACGTCTCTATTTAGCTCTAAATTTTCGGAATATTTTCAGTAATTCTTAGCCCTCCATTTTTTGTTAATTTAGGTGGGACCAGAGGAAGAAAACAACAATTATCGTTTGACCAGCACAGTTATGCTGACTATGACTACAGATAAGGAGTCATCTGGAACTTTCAGTTTATCTGGATCAATTAGACGTCAGGCATGTTCAATCAGAATTAGCTCATGTTGCATGTTGGCAATTAGATCTTTTAATTATCGGTTGTATGCTAATTTTCTTTTTTCCTTTCTTGAGAAGCTACGTCATGAACAACAACGTACCCTGATTGAATTACACGATTTTTGTTTGGTTAATGAAGAGTGCTAATATTCTTTCTTGCCTATAGCTCGACTCATCTTTTTATCTTCAGTTCTAATCCTAAATTAGTTCTCCTTATATTTAGATGAATATGAGACTATCAGTTGCTGATGGACATCTTTCTAACATGGGAAGGATGATTGAAGAAATGGAGAGTAAACTGAGGAACTCACTAGATCAGGTAATTTTTTTTATTATAGGATTCAAGCCTCAACAGCATACTTGCATTTGAGTTTTTCCTTCTTTTTTCCTTTTCTGTTACTTGTTCTTCGGTCAGGGAAAGGGTTTGGGTATTTTGTAAATTGGCAGGTATCCGTATGTTAATAATACACGTTACAGGTGTACTTCGGGAAAACAAGAGAAATGGTTTGCACACTGAGACCACCTTCTGAAGTGGCCCAGATGAGAATGCCCGAGAGCTGATGTGGCGTTGCATGGTGTAGCAGAGAGAAATTACTTTGTTTCCTTCATATGTTTTGGGTTATTGGCTGGTAACTTGTGTCAGTATTTGCAGTAGGTAGTTTCGTTTTATAGAGGTAGTTATGTGTGTTGTTTGAGTGCCAATTGTTGCTTCTGTAGTGGATAAGCATCATGTTTGTTGTTGATACTTGAATGTTCAACGAAACAGTGAAATCCCAAAACTTGTTCTCACGATAAATGCCTGATATGATGGATTATTTTATCATTGTTGGTATTATTAACCAGAAGTAACATATGACCGTGGGAATGAAGATCAATACCAGCCCGAGTAAGGTAACATCGTCTAGAATCATGGGCACGGGCAATTTTGATACCAATAGATTTGTAATACTTAGATATACTAATTGCTTATATTATAAGTGGATGAAATGTTTTTTTCTTTTTTTGTTATTTATTTTTCTTCAATGTTATCCGAATTAGAACAAATCGATTGGATTGACTAGGAATCAATCACTGGACTAACCTCCCAATTCCGTTATCTTGTAAAAAAGTGTAAAATCAGTTTAGTAGATTCACATCTGGGCATAATTAATTAGTTTGACTGATTTATTGGAAAAAGTTATATATATATTTTAATCAAAATATTGAATACTATGATGATGGTATTAGTCTAAGGGTATGATATTGATGGTTTGATGCATTAGGGCACTATCTTCCAAATTTAAATTTTATTAACGAATACGTTATTTATTTATTAAATATAGCGAGTTCATAAAATTGTGATTTTAATATTTTTCTTTCAATTGTAAAGAGTGCGCTTAAAAAAATGTATTAAAGAATCTGTTACTAGTTTTTTTCTTGATGATTGTATCAATTTTATTTATTTAATTTTTAACTTGATTTGCTAATCAAAATCGTTACGCATTGTTATTTTTTTCTGTTATGAGGTCTTATGTTTAATTTTTAACATCACATATTATGAGATATTAGTTATGATATTTATCAGTAAGATTTAAATTACATATATAAGATTATGAATATTACATTGTTTTTGTCTAATATTCTAAAATCTGTTTATATGAAAAATTATTATTAAAAAACAACCTGTTTAACGACTTTTACATTGTTTTCGTTGCTTCCATCGCCTGTTTAATTTGAAAATCCTAACATTTTTATTAACTAATACTTCAGTAATATTTTTCATATTCAATTAACTAAAAAATTAATAAAGTTAAGACATTTTTAGGATAATCATGTTCAATATCACTCAATCAATTAATCAAATTAACAGTTGGCCTTCAAAGTGTAATTGGGAGTATTTATGATTAAAAAAAAATGTTAAGTCTAATTTAATTTCCACAAAATTAACTTGTAAGGTGAGATTTGCACTTATTTATATATTATTATGAAATCGTTTTATTTCTAGTCAGTGAAACTTCCAACATATTTCCTCACACCGATGTATATACATATCGTACGTGGGATTAGACATTAATGTTTAGTATGATAATGACTTTCATGTTAGCATAGACTCTAATTCAAGACTTTGATACTGTGTTAAAAAAATGAACTTTAAACTTAACTCAATCTCACAAAATCGATTTTTTAAGGTAAGATTTGTACTTATTTATATATTATAAAATTGACTTGTATATGTGAAATTTTAACCATTTATATATGAAAGATTATTAAATCTTTTTTCAAAAGTTACATTAAAATATTTAATTTACTAGTTTGTTTGATCTTCAGACAAAAAGTATAATATATTTTTGTATATCGATTGGATATATATATATATATATATATATATATATATATATATATATATATATATATATATATATATTAAAATAAATTCACAATTCATAAATTAAAAGAAATTATGATAATAATATAATTAAATAAAGTTGTCTTGTTCATTTATATTTACATTTAGATATGGCAGAATGATTTTGTGGTATAAATAAGTGCGTAAAATCAATGGAGGAATAACATGTTGAATAATAAAATTTTGGTTTAATTATTGATTTAGTCCTTTAATTTGTTATTTTGGTTTATTTTGGTCTATTTATTATTTTTTGGTTCAATTTAATCTTTTAATTTTTTAAAAATGTTCCATTTAGTCATATCATTCATTTTAATTCAATTTAGTCATCTCATTAATTTTAATTCAATTTAGTCATTTTATTTTATAGATGATCTAATTTTGTCTTTACTACTTTGAGACAAAATTAGTAATTAAGCTTAATTACAACTTATATGAATATGTTAAAATATTTTTTTATAATTTATACATCAAATCACTCCACCTTAATGTAAAAAATTTAAGTATTTAGGTGGGATGTAAAAAATTAAATAATTTGAGTATTTAGCATGAGTGATTTGATGTATAAATTATAAAAAAATATTTTAACATATATATATAAATTGTAATTAAACTTAATTACTAATTTGGTCTCAAATCGAGAAAGACAAAATTAGATTGTTTAAAAAAAAGACTAAATTGAATAAAAAATAATAAAGAGACATATTAAAACGAACGAAAGTAAGATAATAAGAAGAATAAAACGAACGAAAGTAACAAATTAAATAATTAAATCACATATTAAGCCTAAAATTTTATATAAGTGCAAGATGATGGTGTACATGTTTGACATTTCCTTTTGAATAAATGCATGCATTCATGCAAGCTTCCTTATTATTGCTCAAACATCTACTGCATAAAAATATACTGTCAAACCAATTTTTTTCATACAATAGTTTTTTTATAATATTTATCTTTTACTAATAACAAAGATTAATAGAAAATAAAGATTTGATGCGGTTGATAGAAAAAAATGGGGAAAATGAATAATAAAAAAAATGAAAAGTTGTTGTGAAAATAGTATAACTCAAGTAAACATATTTTTTTATATAACATTGTAACTACATTAAAATATTTCATTGACAATAAATTTTAGACTAAAAATGATTAATGGTTATCATGACTAATTTAGATATTAATTTAAAAAATAAAAATTATAATTAATTTTTAAATTGGTCTCTAAAATTTAATTATCAAATTTTGACTATCAAAGAAGTTAGTTTATAAATTAGTCACTAAATATTAATTATTAAAGTTTTGACTACTAAAAATTTAATTTCTAAATTAATCTCTAAAATTAAAAATCAATTTAATGACTAATTATAATTTTCTATTTATAATATATTCATGACTATTTTAGTGACAAATAATATTTTAATTTGTAAATTAATATCAAATTATTCATTAGAATAACTAATATTTTTTTGTCAATTACAATTGTTACTATTTAATAGTTTTTTTTTAACGTGTCTCCTTCTTTACTTTTATTTAGATTTACTTGATTGTTTTTGTCTCTCTAGTAATGAATTAGTTTTATAAATGATGGATATGATTTGTAAAACATAAACTATTTGAGTCAAATGGAATAATTATAGTAATTTGAGACTGGTGATTAAATTAAAATAATTTTATGTCAATCGATATACTTAATGGTAATGATTGATTAGTCTTACTATATTTTTTTAATAAAAGAAGCCTTAGGAAGACAAATTCGTACTTAGCTTGTCCTTTAACTCGATTTTGACCCTTGAATTTTAATAACATTTTATTCTTATTCCGTTCACATTGTGTTTTTCTCTTTCTACTGATCATTAAGTTTTAAATTATGATAATAAATACTGTTATGAACAAGATTTGACAATAATAAAAAATTATCATTTCAATATGTTATGTTAGCAAGAATTCAATTGTTTCTCAGTGAATATCAATGTTTTTATTATTATTTATAATTGTAGTATTAAACTTCATCTAAATGTCAACCTAATGAAATTAGTATGCTTTCTAAAATTACTTATAGATGATGCAATTTAAGATATAACATGTTGATAAATTATTTTTTAACTTATTTCGATAATGTTTCTAAAATGTAGTCTAATGGTATGTTATTGATGGTTTAAGCATCATTAAAAAGTCTAATAAGGCACTATCTACCATCTGTACTGACTTCATCATATTTTCCCTATCTATACTACCTCTGCTCAAGTATCTATATATGATAACATATGAAAAGAAAAGAAAAAGGCAAGCTAAGGCATTTAAAAGAAGATGAAAACTAATTAGGTAGAATAAAAGAACCAAGGATGACAAAAATACTGTGCTCACGGGTATCCGCAGATAAAATCTGTGAGAGAAAATTAGTATTCGTGGGTAACAGATATTTTAATACCCGCTTATAAATGGTTCGGGTACGGATATCATGTTACCTGTACCCACGAATACCCGTTATCCGTAAAATATTAAAATAAAATTTAATTTATGTTTTATTAAGTTAAATTTAATTAAAATTAAAATTAAAATTAAATTTTATTAGGTTAAACTTAACTAAAATTAAAATTTATATTATATTATATTATATTTTTTTTTATAATTTTATTTCAATTTTATTTTAAAAAATTATAAAATATATATCTTTTTTAAATATTTGTAGGTATGCGGGTACATACGGGTATTCATGGGTTTTAAAAAAATTTGCGGGTATTTTTTAAACTGGTACTCAACGAATAAACGAGCGTGTAATGCCTGGATTTTTTTTTGCAGGTAGGCACTATCCGTGCCTAACCCGACCTATTGTCATTCCTAAGAAGAACATACAAGAATATAAAATAAATCTTTTACTAGAAAAACAAACTCAATGATTTAGTGTTAGGCTTTTACAGAAATTACTACTAAAGTTTCACTCATCATTACAAAGCACTGACATATCCAATTCCTATCACAATTATACTCACATATGTTGTTTTCGGAAGATTGGTGTATTGAACGGATTCATGAAACTTTGTGTTAGGAATCCAAGTGTGATTCTAAGTCCTACATTGGCTAGAATTGAGAAAGTGGAGCACTATATAAGAATAAAGACCCATAAACCCATTGTCTTAAGGTTTTGGGTTGAGAGTGGTGTCAATGTCTTATGTGGTTGAGCTCAGGTCTCATTGGTGTTGTATCTCCCCAATGAAACCCCCTCCTCTGTAAAACCTAACACTTTGCACCTATCATACTTATTTACTATCTCCGATGTCATTATTAGAGAGGGATTAAGATCAAACAAAATTTAACTTAACAAGTCATGACAGGGTTAAATTCACTAGCTCCCTAAGTATGATCATCTTTCATATCATATTGTTTAATATGTGAAGTCTCCTTTTACTCTCACCACCTAAATATCATATTCTATGTGAGTAAAATACTAGTAAAGTCATGATTCTCACCCTCAGAATTCCTTTTCAATATACTTTGACATCTTAAATAGTGGAAGAACCAAATCTTTTATTTCTAAGCCAAAAAGGAAAAAAAAAAACAATTCAAACAAAAATTGAGTGTTTTTCTAAACTTCAGACCCGTCGCTCAATGTCTTCCCCTTACTGCCTAAGGGTGTTCGAAGCTTCTAAACAATTGAATTTTCCTTCTACCAAAATATCATACCAAACTTATCAACATTATTATTTACTATAATATCAACCTCTCAAATTTGTTCTTTTTTCAACCATGTCAACATCACATTTATATCACGTTTGGTCACAATAAATACAAGAACTCATAACAAATTAACATATCAGTTTCTATCATCTTAATTTCTCTCATTCTATAACACATAATTCACACACCTATCCCTTACACCAAGAATCATTTTCTTTTAGTACTCATTGATCTAATTCTCATTCATAACATTAAACAACTCAGTCATGTTATCACTCTACAATTCATCAACCATAAAAATATACCCAACTCAAAACACATATCATTAAAAACTCTAAGAAAATTGCATCAAATCAAACCTCACAAAATATTTAAAGGTTATGTCGTTATAAATTCTCATTTTAAAACAATTTAAATGATCAGTTTCCCTTTATCACTATTCTTTCTTTTACACAAGGTGTCCATTTCCAACGGTCATATATTCACAATTCAAAAGACTAAAATCAACGGTTGAACAATGGTTTAAGGATCACAACGAGTTAAAGATTCATATAAAAAGAAAAATCACATCTACCAGAAAAATTAAAATTGCTATATCCAAGAAGAAAAATTTAAAATTACCCCAATATAAAATTGATTGTACGGTAAAATTCTTAGTAATTGTTTTGGATCTTAAATAGAGAAAACAAAGCAAATCATCTTACTAAGGAAAAAGATTGAGAACCAAAAATTAAATAGATTTATGTAAAGGACCTTTGTTTTCTAAAAAGAAAAATCCTTTAGAAACCTTTTAATTTTTTTATAATATATAAACTGTTATTAATAAAAAAAACCCGAATAGTATTATTATAATAATATAATTCTATTCTCTCTAGAATTTATAATCAAGTTGTCACAAAATACGTTATTGATTTATTAAATATAGTGAGTTCATAAAATTGTGATTTTTAATATTTTCTGTCAATTGTAAAAAGTGCGCTTAAAAGAATTTATTAAAGCATCTGTTAATAGTATTTTTTTTCTTGATATATATACACTAAAACAATTGTCGCCCACTAAAACATTTATATATATACACTATAATATAAAAAAAGCAAATATATAACAATCATATTATGATAATATAATAATATGAACTTACGTGATTCATAAATTAAAATTAAATAAAGTTGTCTTGTTCTGGTATATTTACACCTTGCAGGATGGTTGATATAAATAAGTGTCAATGGAGGAATCAAAGCGTCGTGGATAAAAAATTAGCTTATTAATAACACATTGACTAATAAAATTTTATATAACTGCAAAGTGATGCTGTACATGTTTGACATTTTTCTTTTGAATAAATGCATGCATTCATGCAAGCTTCCTTATTATTGTTCAAACATCTATTGCAAAAATATATACAGTCAAACCAATTTTTTTCAATGCAATAGTTCAATTTTTTATAATATTTATCTTTTACTAATAACTGATTTGATGAATTTGATAGAAAAAGATGGAAAAAATGAATAATAAAAAAAATTAAAAGTTATTGTAAAAATAGTATAACTCAAGCAAAAATATTTTCTGTCATATAACACTACGTCCATGCTTACTATTTTTATATGTACTTGGTTGTTTTTGTCTCTTCAGTGATTAATTAGTTTTATAAACAAGTGATAAAGATGAATTAAAAAGTTAATTATAAAATTTTACCGAATAGTATTAACAACGGAGATATTAAATTTGATGACAATAAAATTTTATTACTTAACTATTTTAAAGGTTCAACTATGTTAAAACTATTTTATTATTTAGTTATTTTTTATATATCAAATTAATTATAAATGATAGAAATATAATATTTATGAACATTGTTCTTTACATAAAATAAAATTGTATTAAGATTATGATAATTGTTATTCTTAATTGGTTTCTTTAAAACACTAGTCGGCAGAAACTATTCATTAAATGTGAAGTATTAAATCATTAATAAAACTTCAAGATACTGATCTTGATCTTAATACTGACCACCTTTAAAAGCATCATTATTTAATCATATATTATTTTCTAATTATTTTTTTATTGATATTTTCCTAAAAAATAATTTAGTAAATAATATAATCTATTTGAACTTCTTTAGTTTTAAATATAATAATAAGAATTTGTATCAAACAAATAATTTACATTGATGCCAATTTATCATGAAATCAATAAAATGTTAAGTAACATGTAAAATTTATTATTATTTTTTGTAATATTTAGATCTTAAAAAATAATTTCTATGTCAATATATTTTCTTTTGTTATCATTTGACTTTTTTTTAGAATTGATGTTTTTTATATTTAATATATTTTTTTCCAAGTATATTTTTTGGTTCGGTCCCTCACCACATGGCATAATTCATTGTGTCGATTATAATTTTTATTGTTTTTATCATTAATCTATTCTCTCTGTTAATTATTCAAATTCTACCTTAAATAAAGTTAAATTTATTTTTTTCATTTTTTTTTACATTTATTCAATGCAGAGTCTCCTCCAGACGCGGTGTTCAAAGATACTGATAAAGCAGTTTATTAAGTTTATTAACATATATTTGGCGAATTCGTTTTAGTCAAAATTCTTAAATTATTAAGAACGCGAAGACAAGTTCCAACGCATAAGAGTCTCTTTCATAGAAGCTTTATAATGGAGAATGATAACATAATAATATAATGTGCTGGAATTTCAATTCACATTCACACAGACAATTTTTTGGTTAAATATATTTTAGTATTTGACTTTGA
>Ga0099822_1005841_pt1 | contig 16081 bp, 10 predicted proteins | sample CowpeawhiteBW_FD_76839 | JGI IMG/M metagenome (GOLD analysis project Ga0099822, IMG submission 76839) | Root nodule microbial communities of legume samples collected from California USA - Cow pea white BW | ecosystem: Host-associated > Plants > Roots > Nodule | place: USA: California | collected...
AAATACCAAAGTTAGCAATATAAATCCTAACTACAACAAACATAAATTTTCTAAATCAACTACTTATGGCGCTTCCTCCTACTATATGTTGCAAAAGGAGTTCTTATTGCAAAACTCTTGACATGTATCTGAGGACCATCCCTTCGTCGCACATACATGTTGCTCTGTTCGGATTCTTGTGCTTCCTGATTTGGAAAATGTACTTCTTCGACATGACCCCTCTCACCAGAATCGCCAAATTCAATAAAGCCCTTGAGGTGGTTGGAATTAGGTGTATGCAAATCACCAACACTTGGTTCACCCAACTCAGAAAACTTTAGTTTGCCCTCGTGCTGCTGGCGTTGGTTCTTCCTCTCAATCATCATTGCATTCAAGCCTAAAAGTTCTTTTTCCAATTCCCCTAGCACACTTTCTTGATGTTCAACAGCTTTAATTACGTCAACTATTTTACTACCCTTATTTCGACGTCCATATACCTCAAAACCTTCTTTAACGAAGGAATTGGTTAGCTCTTCTGCAGAGGCAGCAACAACCTGCAACAATTCACAACAACCATCAATAAGTATAGATGACACATTTCAAAAAAAAACGTACCAAAAAAAATCCAACTTACAATGTTATTTGTCAAACTCCTTTTAATTAGATTGTCCCCTGCTTTCATTTTTATCCAATGAAAGATTCTAGGAAACTTGGTCGTGCGCTAACAATCCTTTAAATTCAGAATCAAAAAATGGTCAAAAGACCATAACTGCCACAATTGTAATCAAAATTAGTCAAAACTCATAACCAAATATTTTAAAGTCATCAAACGAGTTTGAAATTAATTTAACATACACTACCTGTAACAAATAAACACATCCAGCTACATGGAAGTGTTTGGTACTTTGTTTCTCCTTCAAGAATAATTTAGCTTCACAAATACTGCCAACCAAATACTCATACACTACTCGACCCCAATTAAATTTCCTAATACTACCAAGGTCATCAACAATGTTGAACAAAATAGAAAAAATGGTTCCACTACAATTGGGCAACAAAAACTCAGAAATTGCTAACAAAACGTAAAGCTTACCAAAATCCTCTAAACAAAGCTCTTTAATATGTTTGAAAATGTAATCATATACCATTTCGATATGAACAACTTTGGCAGCTCCAAATAAATTCTTTGAATCACTATTTAACCCTTCTTGGTTTAAATCAATGTTTTCACCAACCACCCTCAAACCTAGACCAAGACATAAATCTAAATAGGTAAATCCAACAACTTATGTACTCATGTGAAACCCCCCCAACCTTTCCACCCACCTACTAATTAACGAACTCAAAAGATTCCAAGATATTTTCACAGACTCTTTCAACTCAACCATCCATCCAAATGGTGTTCCTCGAATAAATGACTTTTGTTCCTCTGTTAACTTATTCAAACTACCAATCAATTTTGTCTGGCATGAATGCCTAAAACAAATCTGGAACAATAAAAAAAATACAGTTATGTCATTTTTATCATAACAAATTTCAAAATAAATTGAATTCCAAAATATATCATACCTTGTGGTCAACACTGAAATCACTTCCCCCACTAACTGCACTCATATTTATCACCTGAATACATAACCCAGGTAAGCACAATGTCAGCACTTAGACTTACTTCAACATAATTCTTCTCACTTTGAACAACTATCACTCGTGCACAAAACACTTATCACATAATCACTTAATGCAGCAAAGGTCATCACTTGTGTGCACACAAGTCATCACCAACAAATCAGACATGTTTAACCCACTTGGGTATGAAACCACATGAAAGAAATAACTACAAATCAACACATATTACTCATACTTAATCACCCCATAATCAACTATTGACTGGTGTTACATGAAAGATCAAAAAATTGAGTCATACCACATGCTTTCAAACAATTCAACACAGGTCATCACTTGTGAGCAAACAGGTCATCACCAATAAATCATACAAGTGTAATCAACTTGGCTATGAAACCACATCAAAGAGATAATTACAAATCAACTTAGATTATCCAAAGTGAATCACCCCATAAACAATTATTGACTGCTATAATATGGAAGTTCAAAAAATTGAGTGATACCACTTGATTGCAAAAAATGCAGCACAGGTCATCACTTGTGTGCACACAAGTCATCACCAACAAATCAGACATGTTTAATCCGCTTGTGGATGGAACCACATGAAGGAAATAATTACAAATCAATACAGATTATCCAAAGTGAATCACCCAAAAAACACGTATTTACTGTTATAGTATGAGAGTTCAAAAAATTAAGTCATACCACATTATTGCAAAAAATGAAGCACAAGTCATCACTTATGTGCACACAGGTCATCACCAAAAAAATAAGACAGTTTTAATCAACCTATTCAGAAAACTAGTATTCATGCACCTATCAAAGCACCAAAATCAAAGAAACGAAAAAATAACCCAAACTTACCAACCACCGGCTGAATCGAACAATGGAAAACACTAAAAACCCTAACTTCGCAAGGTTTGTCTTTTCCCTTTTTCTTCTTCGATTACAGTGTTGTGGTAATTCACCTGTACAAGATAGATGTTAATTTTGCCTTTAAAGAATGACTTAGTCGACTATGCCACAAAAAACAAAACAAAATCTCAGTTCCTTAACCAAAAAACCCACAATGGCGATTTCAAAAAAAAAAACCATAAAACTGTTGGCGTATTACAGAAACAACAAAAAAAAAAACCAGACCTACCAACCACGACGCTGAATCGAACAATGGAAAACACCAAAAACCCTAACTCCGCGAGGTTCGTCTTCTCCCTTATTCTTCTTTGATTTCACTACAACACACGTCTTCTCCCTTTTTCTCCTTTCTTCCTTTCTCCTTTTTTCCTTTTCCCTTTCTTTCTTTCTTTCCCCTTTCTTCGTTTTTGTTGGCTTTGTGCAAAGAAAACCTATTTCTCACCCTTTCAATTTTCACGCCCACACCGACTGTTCCTAACGTCTTTCTACAAAAGAAGTTTTAATAAAAAATAAATAAAAGCCACGTCTGCATCTAAAATGGTTTTATAAACTTAATTTTAATTTAAAAAATAAAAGCCACTTATGCATGCCACCTCATGGAGTCAAAAAAGGGATCAAAATATGAGTCAGTTTATCATTTTCCTTTTTGAAATTCTTCTACTATGTGAGGGAAAGAAGATAGCAAAAACGAACAAGTAAAATGAAAGAATAACAACATAAAACGTGTGAAAAAAAAACTATTTTTAAGAAGAGCTTTGATATCAAATGAAAACCAAAGAAGATAGCAAATGAAAGAATAAAAAGATAAACCGTGTGTAAAAGAGTTATTTTTAAGAAGAGTTTTGATATCAAATCAAAGTAAAAGTGTGATTTATGAAGAAAATAAAAAACAAAAGAGAGAAGAGAAAAGAGAGGAGAAGAGCATATACATGAAAAAAACTAAAACTAAAACTATATTATTATGATTGATTTACAAGGAGAAGAATATATACAAAACAAAAGTTACTAAAGATTGATGCTAATGACTGATTATCGTATCAGTTTTATTTTATTTTCCTAGATCATATATATAAGTAAATAATATAAGTTAACAGGTTATCATTAAAAACATAAAATCGAACATTTATAATTGATAACGTGTTTGAAAGTTGAGTAGATTGATTAACAAAATTACTACAAGCAATTATTCAATAAATAACAAGCACTTTTTTTTAAGCAATCAGTGTATATACTTTTGAAAAAAATAAACGTATAATTTGAAAAGTCATAAATTAAGTGGAAAAAATATTAGACAGTGAGACATTACCGGTGTTCTTCTGCGTCCTGCATGGGAATTCATTAACATTTTGACAATTCTGGGTTTCAACTAATGAGAAAGTTGCGTGGTTGTGAATCAATTTCCAAGCTAATTATGTTGCAAATCTACCAACAAGGTTTTAATATTGCTTTGAGATTAAGCCTCAGTTTGTCAAATCAAAGACATATATAGGAACTGAATTATAAAATGAATTTATCATTTTACTAATTAAAATTATTAATTTATTTTTTATTATACGATTCTAACATCAAAGCAGATGATTTCTAAATTATCATATATGGGTCGGAAAGTCCTTTCAAAGCCTGTTAAATAATTTTTATGAATTTTATCATTTCACTAATTCGAACTAAATAACGAGTTAATGAATCTCGTTCTTTTTACCATTAAACTTCTTGACTGAATTCAGTGGCAATAATTTGAACCTTCAGAACACCGACTCCGACTCTCATTTATTTATTTTTCACATACGTAGTCATTAAAATATTATTAATGAAGATACTACTTTTAATTTGTGTGTGTTTTAAATCTCACATTCAAGTTTTGTAAAATAAAATTAAAAAAAGAAAAAAGTCAAGAAATATTTTTTTTTCTTGAAGTTAATATATAGTTCTACCCAATTGATTAACCTGAGTTAATCAAGGTTTAAAGTGGCTTTTAAATATTTAAAAACTTTAAACATTTTTGTACTTTTTTTACATGAAAAATTGGATTACTTTAATATTTTCCACTTACACACAAGACATAATCAATTAATCAATCTATATGATTAACGTCCCTACTATATATAATATGCATTGTAATACGCTAACAAGGAGATCATTCCACAAGATAATGGTTTAATTTATATTTCAATTTTTTTTTCATTTTTTTGGTTATATAAAATTCAACCTTTACTTGTTGAAATTTACATGGCCAAATCAGAACTAGAAGTCATGATTATCACCTCATTAGCTTCGAGGGGACAAGGGTGAGATCAAATGTTTATTTTTATTTTTTTAAAGAAGTAAAATGTGTTGAGTGAAAAATGTGAACTCTAGATCCTACTAGACAGTGCTATTTACACATTATTATCCACTAATAAAAGTCTTGATATTAATTAATAATAAAAGTCAAGATTGTTATTAATTGTGAAATTCAATTTACATGAATAATATGTTTGATTGTTATAGGTCCACTTGAATTAGGTTTTGAATGATGGTGAATGATCTAGTTCCGGATATGCATGTAGTATATGATCATGGCATTGCCATATGATGAAGACACAGAGAGACACAAAGTTTGAAACTTTAACGAAAAACACAAAGACTTTTTCTTTGGGGACTTGGCATGATGATGATGATGCATATGAAGAAGAAGAATGGAGAGAAGATGGCACATGTGAAAGAAGAAGAGTGTTGTGAGAGATTGATGAGATGGTGTTGGTGAGTTGGGAAACACAATGGGACCCTAATTCACCACTCCCTTGTTGAAGGGTCAACCTCAATGCCTCAACTCTCCAACACCATTCATCATTTCTCACAACACACACAAATTTTGACAAAAGAGATGTGAATGCACGCACCAAAAGCATGTTTACTTGTCTGCAACTCCTTTCTGTCTCTCTCTCTCTCTCTCATCTCTGCTCTGCAAATTTCATTAACCCTTTTCTCATCTCTCTGCAAATTCTAATTATCAAAACTTACATTGCATGCTAGCTATACATATGCTATCATTTCGTTTTCTATATGCACACGTGTCTGCATATATATATATATATATCAGTGTGCATGCATGCATCATCACCAAAACAAAAGGGCACAGTTTTCACATTCAACACATAACTGTGGCTTAATGGCAGCTAAAGAAACTTAAGGATTTTAGTACAATTTTGAAGTAGTTTTGAAACAAAGACAATAAAAGTTATCACTAGAATTTTATATATTTCATAAGATTTTTATTGCAAATATGTTAAAATAATATTATGAGAAAAAATTTGTAGAAAAATGATTTTTACAAAATATTTTAAAAAAAAAAACAAAAGAAGTTGGTAATAATTTCTTACAAATTATTTTTCATAACAAAATTTATAAATATTTTTTTCAAAATATTTCAAAACAAAATTGACAAAAAATATACTTTTTTTTAGTAATGACTCTACATCAAACAAATTTACAATGGATACAAACTTCATTTTATAAGTTATTTTTTAAACTTGAGTTAGGTTTTAAAGTCTATTTGTTAGAATCATTCAAAATTTATCATAACGAGATTTATTGTTTATTAAATTTGTTATATCATTATTTTTAGATCATTCATTCATCTCTAGTTTCACGTTTAATATGTATATATTTAGACGTGAAAGATATGTATTAAAGATTGAATAGTAAATAAAAATGAGATCAATGAATATGTAAAACAGATAAAAGAAATTGTAAAATTGAATCAATTTTAAACTACTGCTTAATGTTTTTCAATTAAAAAAACATGAATTGTATGTAATTAGTTAAAATTATAATAACCTGAAAGAAGTTATAATTAAAGAGAAAGGAGAATTTGTGTATAACAGTAGCATACATTATTAAAACTTGAAATGAGTGTTCCTTGGTGAAATTTTGAAATAAGTATTGTAGCCCACTATTTTGGAAAAGATGTGTGAGTGGATGTGACAGTGAAATTGCATTTTAAGTTTGTTGAATCTGACACTACTTTTTGTTAAAGAATGAAAACGTCAAAACCCCTTTCAACAAGAAGTTAGGCAAAGCAGATCACGTATCTTAATTAGGGAGGAGTAGTATAGCAGTCTCTTTATTATCCTTGCCCATTCACTCATGTTAAAAAACATCTTTTAAGCTATTTCTTCACACAGCTGCTGACTCTAATCTCTGTCACTGAGGTAACAACCCATTTTCTGGTACTGATATGATGCCTCAACCACATTTATTAGTGGGTTTAAAACCTTATAACTTCCACCCCTTTTGGAAAATTTTTAGTTTTTCTTTTCAAACTTTGTTTCAATCTTTCTTGTGTTTTTTTTTTTCTTTTCGGAGTGAGTATATTTTTGGACCACAAAGCTGAAACAAACATGTCTTTTACAGCAATTATCTTAACAGTAGCAGCAACAATTATGAAGAACATTTATCTAGGTTTTTCTCACTGTGATGAGGTATTGTTTGGGTGGGTCTTTCTCACTAAGTTTAATTCCTTTCAGGTCTTGAACAAATCAAGGGGTCCATCTAAGGTTTAAAGAGTGGTAGAATAAGTGATCCACTTTTTGTGGAATTGCGTTTGAGACTTGTTACTTTGTCCCCAAATCTAAGACAATTTCAACTTTTGCACTCAAAAGCTTTATTTCTCCATACACTTCTTGTTCAACTAATGAGAGAGATTTTGCTCTCTCCAAAAAAAGAAGACCTTATAGCTTCAAATGCATGGAAAGATGACAAAGGGATAAGGCCATAAACTCAACTTCACTTCTATGGAAAGATGACAAAGGTGATAAGATGATATTTTAAAAAGGAATCGATTACCACACAAAAAAAAAAAAAAAAAAATAAAAAAAAAACTTAATTTTTCTTAAAAAAAAAAAAAAAAAATTTTTTTGTTTTTTTTTTATAAAATAATAAAAATAATTTAATTTTTAAAGAAAAGTGAAAAAAGAAAAAAAAAAAAAATTTAAAAAGAAAACAATTACCACACAAAAAAAAAAAAAAAAAAGTGACAAGACCACTTAGTCTTACTTAGTGCTAATCTTCACATAATCATTTGTTGTTACCTTAATTAAGTATTATGAAACACTTTATGCTTAGTACATAAGCATAATTATGCTCTCTGGGAGATTTTACCAGAATATATCATCAATCAGTGACCGCAGACTTTTGAAAAATGCAAGCCACTAAATGAGGACAAAACATTAATTATTATTATTACAAAGAAAAAAAGAACTGAAAACAAAGGTGAATTAATAAAATGGATATGTTAAACCATTTTATTAGTAGGTTCTAATCACGTAGTTTGTGGACCATTGTGTCTGAACCAATGATTTCGCTAAATATTGTCGCAATAGGTTCCAATTCTTCTGAGAGACAACTTATTAGGTAGATCAGCTAGGTTGGTCCAAGGAATAATCGAGAGGAGAAGTATAAAATCATAAACAAATCATTTATTTATTGTTAATTTTTTTCAAAGATCATACGTACATATATCTTTTAAGCAAAATTACAGACATAAGTTTATAATCTAAAATGATCTCCAAATCATGGAAAACAACTCCTTAATATTCAGTTGACGTGTTTAGTATAGTTACTTAACATATACTTGAATTTGAAATATGTTTTATAAAGTTAATTTATGATAAAAGAATAGCAAAATAAAATCTTCTATTTTTTCACCTGACACATTTTCTGATTTAAATCAATAATGATTACTCCTTGGCATACCGTATCTGTTACAAAATATATATATATAGCTATGTATAAAAGTAGCTGCATGTGTTGGCAGTGTGAGATTGAAGTGTTATTTGTTTCTGCAACACTCTAAAACAAAGACATGAAGGGAACTCTAAGATACTTAGCAGGAATGGCAGGCCCTAGTGGTTTTGGCTCAAACTCAACCGCTGAACAAGTCACTGAAGATTCTTCTTGCTTCCTTCCCTCATCTCTAACAGCTCTCATCACTGGTAAGTCTCAAAAACAGCTTCCAGAGACTACCATGGTGGTAAAAATAACCATGAAAATTAACCTCAATTATCATCTTCAACTTCCTCTGATATTTATATATATATATATATATATATATATATATACACCCTTTTGTATTTTCTTTCCTTACCTTGTGTTTGTTGGACTTTGTTGATTTGAAAGAGTCTGTTTCTCTAAAAGCTGAGGGATTCATAAGTATAAATGCATGGCTATATATGGTACTTGGGTTTGGTTATTCTTAAATAATCATGTGTGTGTTGCTTATACTTTTCCATTTTACTTGCATTTCTTCTGTACTTAATTCTCAGTTTTTCATTTTCCTTTTGATTTGTCAGAGAAAAATTTGAGAATTTAGTATGTCAAATTTGATAGTAACTATATCTGGTGCTTTCTTTTGTGATTGATTTTGCTGCATTGGAAAGGTGATGAGAGATTAAGTTTGAAGCCTGCAAATTCTCTCACATGACATGAGTGTGTGCCAATTTAGATATGCATGGTCTGGTTCTTTTTAGCTGCAGAAAGATGAGGTTGTGTGATTTTTGTCTCTTTTGTGCACCCTTCTCTCATCAAATCCAGACATATATTCATCACTTGTCTACACTACGTACACCACAAACTCATCATCATGATCATATATATCTCCTTTTTCCCACTCAAATGAATAAAAAAATACCCTCCCACCCTCGTCTAACAATGACAAAATCTAAGTACTTTATAATCAATATTATATTTTTGCTAACTAAAGCACGTGTTTTATAGTTTAACTAACGAAGTTGTTACTGATTTTGAACTTCTCATTGAAGGGGCAAGTTCTGGTATTGGAGCTGAAACAGCTAGAGTGTTAGCAAAGAGAGGAGTGAGAGTTGTGATTGGTGCAAGGGACTTGAAGAAGGCCATGGAAGTGAAAAAGAACATTCAGAAGGAGAGTCCAAAGGCTGAGGTGGTTCTGTTGGAGATTGATCTTAGCTCTTTTGGTTCTGTACAGAGATTTTGTTCCGAGTTCTTAGCTTTAGAACTTCCCCTTAATATTCTCATGTAAGTTTTGTCTACCATCATGTTGTTCCACCTTTTCATTTCATAGTAATCATGGTTATCATTGTGAAACAACAAGGAGAAGTCATTCACATTTTAGCTGGTTTAAACAATTTTACAGAAACAATGCCGGGATATTTTCTCAAAACTTGGAGTTCTCTGAGGATAAAATTGAGACCACATTTGCTACAAATTACTTAGGTACTTTTCTGATTCTTGACCTTTTCTTAGGGCTTACATCAATATTGATATCACTGTTAAATCCTTGGTGAAAAAATAAATCATTCCAAAACAACTATAAATTGTTGTCACTCTTTATTTTTAGCATATCATGTTACTATGTAATTAGTATCCACAATCTTAAACCTGTAGAGGTTGCTTTTATTTTAGTTTTTAACAACAAAAAAGAGGCAATTTAAACTTGGTTAAACTTAAAGAAAGTGGTTGTCACTGTGATCTGCACCAGAGACAATTCTTTTCATTTTTTTTTTCTATAATATTCCTTTTTACTTCCAGCTAAAAAAGTTTACATCATCACATTTCTAAAGGTAGTAGCTTGGTTGGGTTAAGGTCCCCCACCAAAAACATATAATACACAATCGTCCATATTTTAGGCTCTTTCAGGGTCCACGACCATAACATGGACAAAGCTATAAGCACTTTCAGGGTTCATTTTGGTCCACAAACACTGAGCACTGAGCAAACGTTTTTTCTTTATGGGCTCAAAGTCCAAAGCCCGTGTGACCCGTTTCTAAAGTGCTGAGCTTTTGTTTTTCGGATTCAAATTTACCGTTTCATTTTTTAATGGCAAAAATTATCATCGACATTTATTGAAGTTTCATATTTTTTGTCCAGGTCATTTTTTGTTAACAGAAATTTTATTAGAGAAAATGATAGAGACAGCAGAGAAGACAGGTATTGAAGGAAGAATAATAAACGTTTCTTCTGTCATACATAGCTGGGTGAAGAAAGATGGTTTTGGTTTCAACGACATACTGAGTGGAAAAAAGTACAACTACCTTGTTCTCTGCAAAATTACAACAGTTCTGATTGCCTTACATTTTAGATACTTATTGCATTTCTCTCTTGTAACTATTGTAGATATAATGGCACACGCGCTTATGCTGAGTCAAAATTGGCAAATATTTTGCATGCCAAAGAAATAGCCAAGCAACTCAAGGTTGGAATGACAAATAACTCCAAACTTTATAGTACTTGTTCTCTCTTTGAATGGTGATTATCATGCTTTTTGTTTGGCCCACTACATTATTCATGAGAATTGGAATATAATTACAGGCAAGGAATGCAAGAGTAACTATCAATGCAGTACATCCAGGCATTGTGAAGACAGGAATTATTAGAGCTCACAAGGGCTTATTAACGGGTAGGTAAAAGTTTCATTAATTATTAAGAGACACTTTATCAAACGTTGAAACTACTAAGAATTGGTAACATTTCCACGCAGATTCCCTGTTTTTTATCGCATCAAAGTTACTCAAAACAACATCACAGGTGTGTAAATGAAGGACAAGCATACATAGTCAAAGCTACTTTATTGTGGAAGTCAGATAGTGTGCTTTGTAGAATTGTAGTTAAACTAGCAATGCAATATTTTGGCATTACGAGGGATGATAATTATGTCAATACGTGTGTGCAGGGTGCAGCAACTACGTGTTATGTTGCTCTGAGCTCAAAAACAGAAGGGATAAGTGGAAAATACTTTGCAGATTGTAACGAGAGTAAATGCTCGAGCCTAGCAAATGACGAGATGGAAGCACAAAAGCTATGGAACAACACCCATGCCTTGCTTCACAAACGACTACGTCAAGCAACAATTTAAAGCAATTCTCTTTTTGAAGACATCATGTATATTAGGTTATTCATTTACCTTAACCAGCAGGCACAGCTCAAGATTTGATCTTTAAAGGCACCCTAAAACATCATAATCATGAGGCACTACTGTTAGTAGCCTTTCCTGTGTAGCTCCATTTTTATTATTTGTACAAATAAGGGAGCAATAAAACATAAATTTCTCTGCAAATTTAGAACATACAAGGGAAGATAAAATACCTAAAAGGATCATACAGATCAATTTCCCAGATCCCATACAATATTTCCAGTGCCAAACAAGATATCATCAAAAGAATGGCTGATGTTATATTAAACTATAGCAGTATATCAACAACGGAAAAACAAATTAAGATACTCACATAAACATCACATGGACCATACATGAAAAATGTACGGATCCTCTGGTCTATTATATACAGGTTCGGACATCCAGAACCTGGGTATGCCTTGACTTACATGTCAATCTGTTAGTAGAAAAAGATTTAAACTCCAGAACCAAGGTATGTCTTACTCTAAATGTCAATTTGATAGCAATCAGGATCATTGATAACATCCCTACATGAATCAGCATGTCTTATCAAGTGAGGTAATGAGCATCCCCTCACTGCATCATTTCCTGGCCTGTAATATATTAAACGTTAGCATAACTGATCTTACATACACATTCCATGTATATGCAATAATCACAAACAATTTTACTTGATTTCACCATCCAGAAACTCTGCCACACAAAGTTTTATATGATTAAATTATTCCAGGAAAAATATTAATCATGGTGATCGTCCTGCATCTGTAGAACTGTCCACAGTAAATGAGAATTGCATGGACCAAATCTCAAACAAACTGGTAAACGGGTCAACTTGTCCAGTCATGCAATATAACATTACCAATATCTAAATTACTTACGGTGTTTTCCTTCTGATGTATGTTCTATTTTTTTGGTAATCAGAATGCTTTAAATCAAGATTCCATAAAGCATAAATTAAAAAAAAAAAATGAATGATATTAAGGAGACAATGAACATAAAGTTTACCAAGTCTAGTAGAGAAGAAAAACTTCAACACCTTATGATTTTGATTAAGTACTAAACGTAGCAAAGTGTAAAATATGATCATGCTTTGTCTAATAATAGACGATGAATCAAACTAACAACAGATAATGTAAGAAGCAAGTGATTTGTCTGACAGATGATAAGACACCAAGTCTTGGTTTAGGTCTGCTGAAGCGAGAAAGCTCTCAAACAATAAAAACGCATAGAAGTAGTTAACCTTGTATCACACACAAATATATGACTGTAGGGAATGTCTACTACCTTCGTCTCACAGAGATATGTTGGTCAAATGATAAGACACTTCAAAAGATCTCTTGAAGCAAGAGTTAAAACTGTTTTTCTTCACCAAATCCCTAAACCAAGTTTTCTCAACTCTAAAAAGACTGTGACCTCGGTACAACGTTGGAACGTAAGTTGATTTAAGGAAATGCATACTGCCCAAGAAAGAGATAAGCACACCCTACTACTGGGATTTTGAAAAAATGAATAAAGAGCATTTATTGTTGCACGAGAGCATTAAACGTATCCATCACTATCAAACCCATCAAACGAAAGGGAAAGATGCTAAAAAGAGCTGAAGCTGCTCAACGGCAAAAAACTGTCCCACAACGACTACTTTCTTCTAAAGATTATATAGAGATATTCAAGTTAGAGAGACTGCACACGGTGCAAAAACATTGTTAATATTTGAGCCATTAAAAATCTTAGAAAGAACACTACTAGTGTTCTAATCAAGCAAGCAAGAAAGAAGAGTGTCTCAATCTCTCATATAGTCGGCAATCGATGATGAAGGATCATCTCGGATTTGGAAGTGGAAATGCGTATTGGACAGAACGAAATGAGGGAAATGGAGGACGTCAATTTGGGAATTGCAAAACGGGAGGAAATCATGTCACTTGGAGGAGATTCCAAGATAGGTGAAAAAGAACCACCACTTTGAATCGAAAATTCAAAAATAAGGATCGGTAGTTCGAAGGAAAACCTTGAGACTTGAGAGAAAAACTCAAATTTTCATATTTTCAAAGTGGTGGATCTTTCTCATTTATCTTGGAATCTCCTCCAAGTGGCGTGATTTCCTTCCGTTCCGCATCTCCATCGATTCGACGTCACCCACCTTCCCCTTCGTTGATTTTCATTCAAAGGTTTTTACCCCCTTTCGTCCAAAACACATTTTCCACTCCCAAATTCGAGACGATCCTCTATCAATCGATCATCTTCATCTAACAAGTGTAATCAGAGATTACAAACCACACTATCTCTATATCTTAGCCAAAAGTGGCTATTTGGCAAAATATACTTGGTAAAGCTATAAGTGGCTTGTTGAAAGAATATAAGAATATTTGGTTGTAATAAGTGGTTTTTAGAAAAAATTATTGAACGGGATTAGCTAGGTTTGGTTAGGAGTTGAAAGAATACTCATGTCGAATCAGTAGTGGTCATGGAAGAATCCTTGGTTGAGTCAAGAGTGACTTAGGAAATAATACTTGATTAAGCAAGAAGTGGCTTGTAGCAATGCTCAAAGAGTTAGCCAAAAGTGGCTACAAGCCCAAAAGAATAATCGTATTGTACTTTGAAATGCTTAGTGAAACTCAATATGTTGATTTAGAACTACATGTAGTCTATGTAATCAAACGGACCGGTATAAAATATTGTGCTTATCTTTTTCTCTCTTAATCTCTTTACATTGCATGTTATTTTGTTTATACTAACATAGAAGGAGGGAGATTGCACAAAATGAAAATCTCTTTAAAATAGCAAATCAGAAAAGTTAACTAAAGTTGTGTCTGATATTTTTCATCATCAAGAAAACATCATAGACCGATCTTCTAGTAAATTGTAAAATCATCGTCTGAATATTGTTTGTTAGACAATACTTGGGAAAAGACGTTGAAAATTCTTAAAACACAATTCAACACTCTTTTTTATATTTTTCCCTGCTTTCACAAAGTCTTTTCCAAGAAGTGATCTGCCTCCAAATCATATTCCTGTAATGCTTATTGAATCAAAGATATGGAACAAATACTTAAAGGAACATACATATAGGTGTCACTACAGATCAAGGACCTAGAGTAGGAAAGCATAGCTAAAGGGGTTAAAATTTTCCTTGTCCAATACAACACAAACCAAGTCATTAGAATCACGTTAGTGCTTTTAGCAACAAAATACATGTTCAAACATATGAAGAGAAAATTCTTCTCTTGTTTGAAGTGACACAATATCAAACATCTTTCCAATACTAGTTTGTTCTCATCGTCAAGCCAACAAGTATCAAACATGAGGTCTCATATTTGGACACTTGAGCTGACACCTCCTTACAGCTTGTGCATTTGACACAACACCTACTAAATATGGATAGTCATGCACTAACATCTTTTTTTTACATTCAGAGAAGTTCAAATGAAAATACAATTGTTAAAATGTGGATTTTAAGCCTAATTCAAATTTTATAAAATCAGCTTATAAGGTGAGATTTGCACCCACATAGTCAATGTAAATTGACTTTATCTTTGGTTGATGTAGGACTTTCAACGGTCTTTAAATAAATCACATTAAAACATTTTTTACAATTTTTCAGAGATTAACAAACAAACAAAATTTTAATACCAGCCATATTGTACTGAGTTATCCAGTTTCTTGAGGTTTGCAAATACCCTCAGTTTTTTTTTTCATATATCTGTCAAACCAGAACAGAAAACAAGAGGCAATCACGTTCATCAGAATGCCTCTTTGCACAATGTTACAAGTCATAGGAAAAAAATCATTCTTCGCATAATCTCGTGAGATCAAAGCACAACACCTAATTAAAACTATAATGTTTCCATTAATGATGTAACTATTCATGTTCTAGACTTCAAACATCAAATCAACTTTCCAAGAAGGAGATGAAGTTAGATATTACAGGTGTCTATATTGTTTGTCACTCCTTGAACCCCAATTCAAGCCCACTTTAATGGAAACAAAAGCCCAAGTCAAGCAATAAGCCTAACCAAACATCTTTCTCTAAGCTTACATAGCCAACTTAAGTCATATAAAGAAGATTAAAAAAATGCTACCAAGTGATGGAGGAACTTCACTATAATAATTCATGTTTAAAGCATAATAGACAACACAGTAACTAAAAAAAAATATCTCATAAGGAGCACTCAGATATTGTGATATTACACCTTGTGCTGAAACATGAAATCCAATTCAACAAATAAAAGGCCAATTTGATCCTTACCTTCAAACGAGGAGATTGACAAACAGATGATGCAGATCCAGGGGATAGAATTGCTGATTTTACCATTCTTTGATGGACTTGTTTCTGGAGATGCGTATTACCTTTGGTGGGTTCACCTTGATGTTCATATCCTTCTGTAATGGTTAATGTCGACAAAACTGGAGCAGATGCAGAGATAAAGGTGGACTCTTGGTGTTCATTTGTTGTCATAGATAGACTGCCTGATTCGTTGTAATTTAGAATTGACATTAGTCATAAGCCCCACTTTAAATGTTTCAAAAGTAGAGGATAAAAAGAACCAGATAAGTGATACAAGCTCAGTCAAGGTTCAGGTTTTAATATATATATATATATATATATATATATATATATATATATATATATATATATATATATATATATATATAAAAAATAAA
>Ga0099822_1005851_pt1 | contig 16070 bp, 15 predicted proteins | sample CowpeawhiteBW_FD_76839 | JGI IMG/M metagenome (GOLD analysis project Ga0099822, IMG submission 76839) | Root nodule microbial communities of legume samples collected from California USA - Cow pea white BW | ecosystem: Host-associated > Plants > Roots > Nodule | place: USA: California | collected...
AAAAATATATAAAAAAAAAAAAAAAAAAAAAAAAATATATATATATATATATATATATATATATATATATATATATATATATATGTATATGTATATGTGTGTGTGAAATTATGTTGTTAAATTAGTTATATTTACATATTTTAAAATATGATAGTATATATCAAAATTATGTGATGTAATTAAATTTTAATAATTTGAAAAATTGTATAAAATTTTGTATGCATGTTGTAATTAAAAAGAATACCAAGTTTAACAATTTATAGAAAGCTCTTAAGGTGTAATTTGATTAATTTTATGTTTGGTGTAAGAGAATTTATTATAATGTAGACTTTTACTTGCTTTTTAAACTTGATAAACTTTTTTTTTTTCAGATCGGGTACCAAATAAATTAATTATTTTATTTAAATTCTTGTTTTATGTGTTTGTTAGATTGTTTCACATGTCAAACAATGAGTCTGACCAACATTAATATTCAATCTTTTCGATTATTTGTATTATACAATTATCATATGATGAAAAATATATGTCGTTTTGATATAAAGGGATAAAAAAAATCTAAAAATACTTCAGGGATTTAAAATTATCTTGGGACTTACTAAATAACTAATTTATCACGTATCTAATTTAAGAGATAAATTTATTGAATACCGAAAGCAAAACTCAATAACTGAAATTTATGTAAAGAAAAGTTCAAATTACTTTTATATATATATTTGCAATTTATTTTTATTTTTATTTGTGTACTTTTAGTTTAGTTCTTATATAGAAACTAAATTAAAAATGTTTGAGCCTCTTTAAACAAGCTTATCCATTATGTGTGTGGTGTTTTGGAAACTGATTGTAATTTTTATTTCATTGGTTACAGATAAATCTGCAATCTAATTTTGATTTATATATATTTAGAGTGGGAGACCATAAAGTCCAAGTCGTCTTCAAAATTTCAAAACCATATAATTGTGATATATTAAAAAAATAAGATGAGGACAATTTTTGTTTCAAAAAGAAAGAAACAATCAAAGGTTGAACCCTAAAGTTAAGCCTATTGTTCTGACCCTTTTAGCCCTAAAAAGAAATTGGGGAATTATAGATTAGGTATTCTAATACTGATTTCAAGTAGAGTTTCACTATAAAATATGCTCCATTTTTATATCATCAGTTTCAGATATAAAACTTTTTTTGGTTAAAAAAAATGTGTAAAAGTGCTAAAATACGGCAAGTAAATTTTGCTTTAATTGATACCCTCTTTAACATATGTAATGCGATTCATCATTTCAAAGAAAGTTGTAACTGTATTATTATAGAAAATAAAACAAATGAACTGTTAACATTATGTAATTATATAATAATTAAGTCATTTTTAATAGTCTGTAAAGTTTTTCTTAGAAAAGACAGTGAGAAGATTCGACAATAATATTATTTTTAATTCAAAACCTTAAAAAATTAATTTTTTTATTGTCTTTTATGTAACTTTTATTCAGTCGAATTTCTAACATAATTAAAGTATATATATATATATATTTATTTATTTTTTTTCTTTTAGTCATCATGATAGTTTGTGCAGCATTATAAATTAGTGACCATGTTGACAAATAGGAATTGGCCGTGACCAAGTCCATTTGATAGAAATTTTGGAAGTGTAAAAAAGTATGGTCATAATAAGATGAGAATTATTATTGTATTCATCACCCCTATGATAACAATGTTTTGTTGTTTGTAATTAAGACAAGAAAATAACGTTTTCAAAAGTCTAAAATTAGAGGGTTGGAAGTGTTAATCAATTAATGGTTTTTGCTTTTAGATTGAAAAATAATATTTTAATACTTAAATTTTGACAATTTTTTTTATAATTTAAAATAATATCTTATAAATATTTTTTTTAAAAAAAAATCAATTAAAAAATATTATTCATAAAAAAATTGTCATAATTTAGTTGTTTAAATTTTTGTTTTAATTAGTTTCAAGTCACTTTAAGTTGTAACAGCACGAGTTGGTCTTCTATGTAAAACCACTCGTATTCAATCAGAATTAATTCTTGAATATGGTACACTCCACTCGTGTCATCACTTAATTCTCTTAATTAACACGTTTCTTTCATAATTCTTTATTGATATGAAAAATACTACCAAAATATTATTCATCACACAAATGTAACATTAAAATTTATTGTTATTTGAAAAATTATGTGTAATTTATTTTATGGAAGAACTATTATGTAGTTTTATATTACAATAATTTCTCTTGTTCACATATCTATCAAGTGGTTTTATGTGTGACATGATTGTGTACTTTGAATAATAATTAATATTTATTTTATTTTATTCGCCATTATAACAAAATTATATTAAGGGATAAAAAATATAAAATTATTTCAAACACTTAGACTTAAATAAGTATAAATAATACTTATTCACGGACTCAAACAATTTTATTTGTTAAGGGTAGGGTTTAAAGGAAAAAATTATTAAATAATAAAAATGAAAGCTAGTTATTTATTAAGCACTTTGGTCTGATTTCCTTTTGCATAATTTGATACGCATCGTATTGCACGCGTAAGTTACGTTTAGACTGTATCATCTAATACATCTTTTTTTTTTATACGATTTTTATTTTTTATTCTCATATTTTACTTGTTGATATGATTTAGTGTAGGTCATTGATTAATATACCATTAATTTTTAAAAAAAAATTCAATAATCAACACTAAATCACATCAAAAAGTAAAGAATGAGAGTAAAAAAACGAAAATAATGATATAATTTTCCTTTATTTATAACATGTTCAAAAGAAGTACATGTTACACAATCCGAGCATGAATAAGAAACTAAAAGTAAACAACAATCTAAACAAGGGTTTTTCCTCAAACTTCAGCTTCAACATTCGTGTTCAGTCTTCAGCAAACAGCATACTACATTATTAACATGTACTCCATTTTTTCTCTTGTTTCTTACATTATTTGCACAAGTTACATTTGAAGATACTTACATGCTGAGAAAACATTACATAGCTCATAAATTAAAAAATATAATCATATGATACATAAAGGTTGATTGAGACATATAGTACAGGACTATCTAATAATTTCTCCATCATAGGCACAATTTATGGACGTGGAAGAATCACACTTGAATCAAAGTATTCATTGTCGTAAGGATGGAGGGAACTTCCCTTGGTTGGATTGTTGTAACTAGATGAAGTGGACCCTGATACTGATAAAATGGGGCTTGAACCAGCCAACTGCACCATGTTCTCAATTTCTTTCACCACATAATTCATTGAGGGCCTGTCAGAACTTGACTCTTCAACACACTGCAAGGCGAGATCCACAAACTTCTCAAAACCATTCAGTGCTGTCCCCAATTCAATTGTAGGATCAAGAACTTCCTCAAGACCACAGAAGCCTTTTGTCTTGTCTATAGCACCCTTCACCACTTTTACAATGTACTTCCCTCGCTCTATTGGCCTTCTTGCAGTTATCAGCTCCAACATTAGTACTCCGAAGCTGTAAACATCACTTTTCTCAGTCAACTGTTGAGTCATATAATACTCTGGGTCCAAGTAGCCCTGCATCAAACCAAAATTCCATTGTCAATTCTTAAACTCTACAATATAAGATGTTAGTGCAGACATATATAGGAGAATTTTTCTGTCTCGTATCCAAATAAGATCATGTTAAACATCATTATGAACTTTAACATCTCAGCTACGCTGACTTATGTCTCGTATGAACCACATTGAATACTGGTGTGACATGTTAAATGTTAGATGAGGATGTACCAACCATTGTTCCTTTGACTTGTGTGGTGATATAACCTTTTGCACCATCACCTAAAGGTTTGGAGAGACCAAAATCAGATACTTTTGCATTCAAGCGTTCATCCAGTAAGATGTTAGTGGATTTGATGTCCCTATGTATGATTGGAGGATTGGCAAGTTCATGCAGATAGTCCAGACCCCTGGCAGCACCAAGGGCTATTTTCAGCCTTCTAATCCAGTCTAATCTGATTCCAGATTTCCCTACACAGACCATAAAAGCAGTTTGTTTTAGTATATTGAAAGCAGATAATGTTTTTGAAGCTCTTTCAAAACAAAACAGTATTGAAAGAAAAAGATTATCATTTAAGATAAATTAGCATAAGCTACACATGCTTTAATGAGGTTGAATTGTGGATAAATATATACCTGAAAGGGTGTCCTTCAAAGTACCATTTGCAACGTACTCATAAATCAGCATTTGTTCTCCTTGCTCGAAGCAGAAACCAATAAGGCTAACAAGATTTTTATGGTGGACCCTTGATAGAAGTTCAATCTCGGTTTTAAACTCCAACCCTCCCTGCATAGATTCCTTCTGAGCTCGCTTGACTGCAATTAGTTGACCGTTGGGAAGAGTTCCCCGATAAACCTGTCAACTAATTCTTTAAGAAACTTCCTAGATGAATATTAAAAGGTTTGGTTTTATAGTCACAAACTTGCATAGGGGGAGTAACAATGTTAGTGGTATATGTGGATGATATTGTAGTGACAGGTGATGATGAAGTAACAGCTATTGAGTCAACACCTAGCCAAGGAGTTGAAATCAAGACCTTGGGAAAATTGAAGATTTTTTTGGAATTAAAGTATCCCATCCCGAAACGGGTATTTTTATATCTCAACAGAAATGCACTACTAACTTTCTTATGGAAATTGGTAAGTTAGCATGTAAGCCTGCAAAGTACACCAATTGGTCCAAATCTGAAGTTGGGAAATGCAGAAGAAGATACTGCTGTTGACTAGGAAATATACAAGATATTAGTTAGCAAACTCATATATTTGTCTCACACTAGATCTCATGTTGCATTTGCAGTGAGCTTAGTCAGCCAGTTCATGCACCAACCAGAGGAGATTCACTTACTAGTTGCACTAAGAATTGTGCAATATCTGAAAGGGACTCTAGGCATGGGAATGTAAATCTTGAAGTATATACAAACGTTGATTATATTGGGTCAATTGTGAATAGGACATCAACTACTAGATATTGTACTTCCCTTGGTGGGAATCTTGTAACATGGAAGAGTAAAAATCAAAAATGTGATAGCAAGATCTAGTGTTGAAGCAGAGTTAAGGGCAATGGCAAAAGGGATCTGTGAACTACAATGACTGAAAATCATCTTGGAAGGCTTAAGAATAAAGTGGGATGAACCAATGAGACTTTATCATGATAATAAATCCCCTATTAACATAACCCATAATCTGATGCAATATGATAGAACCAAACACATTGAAATCAATCTGCATTTTATCAAAGAAAAAATTAGAATTCGTCAAATCTGCATTCCATAGGTCTCCTCTTAAGAACTTTGAAAGGATTGTTTCTAAGCTTGGAACGAAAATTCACCATCCTGAGAGAGAGTGTCAATAATCATATTTTATTATTCCATATTTAACAGATTATCATTAAACTGTATAACATAAATATCCTGAATCGTGGGAATCTAAGTATATCCCTGAATAATAGGGATTTGATTATATCTTGAATCATAGGGATCTGATTACATTTAGTGTTATTGTTATATTTCCAAAATTAGTTTTCCGATCTTGTATGTATATCTTATGTACTCCTAACATTAACATTATTGTACTCTACCCTAATATTTGAGACTCCTCAATTCTGAATTTCTTTGTCCCTTACGACTTTTTTCATATTGGTATATTTGACCATTGCTTAACTACTATAGAGAAATGAAGTAAATAAGAGGCATTCAATACCTTCCCATAACCGCCAGATCCTATATTATTGACTTGTGAGAAGTTTTTGGTGCAGTTCTGTATCTCTTCAAAACTGAAGCGCCTTGCTCCTTTCAACTGTGGGAAGCTACTACTGCTCTCATCCGGATCCCATTGTTCTGCATTTTATGAAATCAAACATTTAAATAAACCCAACTCCTCAATGATAGATAGCTATGAAGAAGGATCTAAGCATACAGTTATTATACCAAAAGGATTGTTTTTCCCAGTTGCTTTTACTGGCTTATTCTTCCTGTGGAGAGCATACACAAATAGAACAAGTACTAAAACCAACAGGGCAGCACCACCAGCTGCAGCTCCAGCTATGATGCCAGTATTTGAAGATTTACTAGATGTTGTCCCAGGACCTTGTAGTACTAAAGGGCAAGAAAAAAAAGGTAGTCTTAAAATAGAGCAAATACTATACTTAATTTCATAACCATATAGAATTGGATTTACCTGTTTCATTCATAAAGTTTTCATAGTCATCAGAAGTAAAATAATATGGTCCAAACATTGAAGGAGGCTTGTATGTTTGGTTGCTGAGAATAAAGCCTACACTGGAGATTCCAGTTCGATTGAAACGATCTTGGCCAGATGGAAATACTTTTAAAGTCAATTCAAGGTACTGATACGTGTTCTTCCTTGGATTGCTTAAAGAAACTGAATCAACAGGTATATCATTAAGTTGAAAAGACTGCATCAGACTTAACTGCAGGGTTACATAGACAGTCTCGTTTCCCAAATCTGAGAAGGAAGGAGCTCTGAGATTTAAGGTTCCTGTATATGGGTATGCACATTTGCATTTGGGGCTTAATGTCTGATCTAAGCTGCAGGGAACAGGTACACAGTTTTGTGGTGGCGTTGAATATGAGTTGTTGTTAGATGTTGTTATGGAACAATAACTCTGTGGAACTCCCGTCTCTTGGCAAATTGGATTATTCAAAAGTCTGCACATATAGAAGTATTTCAAAATAAACCTTGTAAACAAAGACAAGAAGAAAAATATTGAAACTTTACAAAGAAAATTTTCATCCGAGTTATTAAAATAAAATAATCAAACAATCATGGCATACATTATGTTCACTTTAGAAACGTCGATTTGTGGTTTAAACTCTTCAATATAATTAAACTGCAAATCGAGGAGGTCCAGTTGGTCGCTGATGGATGAGCCAATATCTAAAGTGCCATTTAGCTGGTTGTTTTTCATCACCCTGTGGATCACGTTAAGAATTTAACTTATATTTCATTCTAAAAAAGATGAACAGGAATAACTATTGGAAGTACCATATTCAAACTTTGAGGAACAAAAAATTGCAAAAGAATACAGTTTGTTACTCACACTGTCTGCAACTGTTGCAGGTTGAACAAAGAAACAGGAATAGTTCCTTGAAGTTTTGTACCCTCCATCATTCTGCCATACAAAAGAAAAGTATGAGAATTAAGGTGTTGAAAGTTGAAACCTGTGAGAGGAAGGGAAAGCTGATAAATGAAACCGTAGAGAAAGGTAAAACTGATGGATGAAAGTTGAAAGACATACATTGTCGTCAAAGCTGGAAGAGTCGACAACCACGATGGAATGTTTGATGGATCAAAACTGTTATTGCTCACATCTCTAATTTAATTTACCAAGTTAGTCAATGATACACAATTTGCATTCATTTTGAATTACAAATGTTATATAGAAAATAAATTTATCTTAGATAAATGAGTTACAGGTAACTGAGGGAATTCATTCCGGTAAGGTTTGGGAGGGAACCAGACAGGCGATTGTTGGACAGGAACCTGACAGACACGAAATAAAAATCTCCTTCAATGTAGTTAAAATTTATCATAATTGATATTAACACACACCAAAAGAAAATTTATCATAAATTTTTCAACTTACAGTTCCCTAACACTTGTAAGATTGTTGATGTTCTCAGGCAAAGATCCACTTAAAAAGTTGTTATCAAAACGGCTGCAGCCACAAAATATTTCACTATTTCAAGACAAAAGAAAACAAATTCTATTTACTATTTTAAAGTATGAGATATGGATACTCACACCACCTCCAGAGACTTGACAAGGCCAAGTGTAGATGGAATGCTTCCAGTAAATCGGTTGGTTTCAAAAAGCCTGCCAAAAACATTGTATACATTAAATTCATCATTTTCATTTATAGAAAAATTAAGTGTTTGTTTACTAAAACTCCTCGTAACCAAGTTGACAAAAATTCAGATGCATGAAACTATATAGAGATTAATTTCCCAAAGTAAATTTTTTTCCAATATGGACTAATAGAGTTTCTAACAAGAAAAACCAATAAGGCCCTAATATAATGTGGCCTCAAGGTAAAATTCGATTGGGGATATGGCATGTGCCTTTTGTTGTTACTGAGCTTTACAGCCATGCAAAACAAATTCCAGAAAATATTGGGGTGGATCTTACACATGAATGAGAGACATTTTTGAGCTAAAAAGTTGAGCAGGTATGTTTCCTGAAAGCTTATTCACCCCAAAATGACTACAAAAAAAATGAAATATATCAGAGGGATTTTGGTAGACATAAAGCAAAGTATATTGTAAAGAGAAAAAATAATGCCAACTTTTGCAAAAAGGTATTTCACATACAAATGCTTTGTGTTGTACATCATGTCAAGACCAGGAGTAGTTCCATTGGATATGGGGATGGGCCCTTCAAGCTGGTTTTCAGCTAAGTCTAGCCAATACACATTTGAGAGATTTCCAATGGCAGCTGGAATTGGACCAGTGAATCCATTGGAATTTAAAGATCTGCAATTGAAATAAACTTTTTTATGTTAAAAGATATCTGTAGCATTAAGAATAAGGGACAGCAAAAACAAATAGATGTATGATACTCAAAACCTAGTACATATGGGAAGTAAAGGACTCCAAATGCTATCCTGATTAGTAGGTTTCTTGGTTAAGCTAAATAAAGAGGCTTTTATGCATATCTTCTAAACTAAATCAAACAACCCTTACAGGAAGACAAGCCGTTCTAGATTTCCAATTGTAGCTGGGATAGGACCAGTGAAACCACAGTTAATAAGAAGTCTGGAAAATAAAATAATAAAGAGCACTGTTAGAGTTGTTCGGTCAAGCTAAATCATATTTGAGTTCTGATCTTAAGTTCTTAACAACATTCATACTGACTTACAAGTTTCTCAGCTTTCTCAAGTTTCCAATGTTATCGGGAAGTGGTCCAGTTAAATTCTTATTGTAAGACAGATCCCTGCAAAGAAAAAATCAACGAAGAACAAAGTCACAAATCAGGGAAGTTGTAACAGAAAATGAAATGAAGACTTCATGCAATGCTTAAATAGCATCCAAAAAGATTAATTTTCAGGATGCTCAGCCATCAACAATATTTTGGCTTATATTCCACACGTTCAAAAGACAAGTTAAGATATTTGTTCATGTCAATACTAATCAAGTAATAGGGTTGAAGCTGATCACATTTCAAATCCATTTGTATGTGACTTGAATATAATGTGATACAACAAATAAGAAGAAAACTTACAAGATCACGAGTTCAGAGAGTAATCCAATATCTGAAGTAAGCTGACCAGACAAAGCCATGCTTGCTAATGATCTGAAATGGTAGCAACAAAGTTAATATCAAAGAAGAAACTTCTGGAGAAGGTAGCAATTTCAAATGAAACTAAACTTTGAAAGATAAAGTACATGGAGGTAATGCGTGAATTTGTACACTCAATGCCATCCCAACCACCGCAAGGATTTGAACCCACCCAATTAGGTGGAGTGTTCTCCCATTCACTCATTAGAGTCAGCAGAGCAGTGTCTGCGTCAGAAATTAAAAAGCAATGAAATTCATACTGAATCCTCATACAAAAACTTTACAGAAGGTAAGAGTGAAAGCTTGAGGCCTATTTTCAAAATTTGATTCTCATCAAGTATTCAGATTTCATTTTGCAACTGAGAAACAGTTTGAATATTTCTGATATGAATATATGTAGACCAAAAATGCCATTTGGATGATGAAAAAAGTATTTGATTACAACTGAACTTACAATCCGAATTTGCTGTATTCGCTAGTACAATCAACGAATGAGTGAAAAATAGTAGTAGGAATACTAAAGCTCTTTCACCCATGATCCACTTAAAGGATGACACAAAACAAAAATTGGCTACTCATACAACTTTCTAATGCTGAATAAAAAGATCCTTTGTTGAAGCATTCAGTGCCAATCAGGTGAAGCAACCCACCACTTTACGACATCTATGGAGAAAAAGTCAACAACCTTATAGTTCTTCCTTTTACCCAGTGTTGGTCTCATTTAGTAAAAAATTAAAAGGATAAACATGTAGAAAAGAACTGGTACATGGTGATACAATTTAAAACAGCCACTAGTAAAAACAATGATGCACATTCCTGCATCACTTGAACAAATGACCAGAAGGATTAACAACATACTAAGTCAACAAACACACCATATTAAAATCACGCTAATTTACCAAGAAAGAAACCGGCTAGCTGTGTATCATGAATAATTTTTTTTTTACCATCTACACGAAATCTTCGATGAAGCAGAAAGGTTTTGAACTGTGGCAATAAGGCATAATAAAATAGTTGTGATTGTCCACCAATGAAAAAAGTTGACTTTATCAGGTTTTGAATGCTTCCTCGCCAACTTAACTCTCTCACTGCCTAAATCCTGCAGACAATCTTACATGTCATTATCTGGCTACAACATGTACAGAAGATATCTACGTGCCACATAGTTGACTTGCCCTTTCCCTCATCAGAAGACTACGACACAAACAAAAACTATACTAAAATAAACGACAACATTAACTTCAACTTTTGTTAACGTGGAGATAAAGCAACTAAACTAAATTTAAAAAGAAACAATAAGAAAGTTACATAAAAAATTAACAAAAAAAACTTTTGACTGGTTCTTCATGTTGCCCCTGGTGTTAAAAACTAATCTTACAAATATAACCATATTTTATACTTTAAAATTGAAAAACAATTTCACTCACGTTCCAACTCTCATGGAACAACACCTTCCACTTCGCACAGTTGCACTACACTCACTCACACATTAACCTAAGAGAAAAACCAGTTTAATGGTTGGTTTGGTATGATCGGAGAAGAAAATAAGATCATTCTAATGGAGGACTCACAAAACCAGGGTTGCCACCCAGAAGGAACCGCATGGTTCGAATTCCACATGGAGCTTCCCTCCGAAACAGAGCCATTCCAGTTGGAGCAAGCAGTCTGCAGTCACGGCTTCTTCATGATGGCACCCAACCACTGGGACCCTCTCTCCAAAACCCTAACTCGTCCACTCCTTCTCCACAACCCTTCTTCTCCTTCTTCTTCTTCTTCTTCCCTCCTCGTTTCCATTTCCCAGCGCTCTCAATCGCTCGCCGTTAGGGTTCATTCCGTCCATTCCATCTCTCCCCAACAACAGCGTCACATCACGGTACTCAACTCTGTAAAAAGTCGTTTCTTTTCGCGCTATTCGTTCTTAATTCGCTTCTTCCGTTGCCGTTGTAGGCTCAGATTTCCAGAATGCTGCGGCTGTCCCAAGCGGAGGAAAAGGCCGTGAGGGAGTTCAGAAGCGTGCACATTGATCATCCAAATAGAAGCTTCGGTGGAAGGGTGTTTAGGTCTCCCACGTTGTTCGAGGACATGGTTAAGTGCATACTCCTCTGCAACTGCCAGTGAGTCGTGTCTGGGTAAATAAATATTTTTGTCGTTAGATGTGTAAATTGGTGGCAATAGTTTTATAGAACAAAAATTATCATTTACCACGGAATGTGTAAAGAGTGTAATAGATAGTTACATTTTGATGTACAATTCAATGTCAAATACCAGTTAGCAGAATGGAATTCAACTTAGTTGTTGCACTTTTGTATGCATTGGATTAGGTTAGAATTTTTGTTGTTTCAGAGATTAAATTGTGTCACCTATTTGACCCTTTATTTGTTCTGTTCCTCACTTCATTGGCTTGGAAAATGTTATTTTTGTCAATTGTTGTGATGGGGTTGAGTGCATAAACAAAATCTTTCAGGTGGCCAAGGACATTGAACATGGCTCAGGCACTCTGTGAGCTTCAATTTGAACTGCAAAATGTGTTGCCCTGTGCTGTTGTAGGGTCGAGCAATCCAAAAGTTGAAGCTGAGGGGTTCGTTCCAAAGACACCAGCTTCTAAAGAAAACCGGAGAAAGAAGGCACAACCAAAGGGCACGCTTCTTAAGAAGAAATTAGAGTTGGAATTGGAATTGGAAGTGGATGGAAATCTGCAAATTGACAACCACGTGTTTGATTTAAGTTCCGACACAACCTCGCTTCCACCAGATAATGGGGATTCGGAGATGCATGGTTCAGATGATTCATGTTATCAGTTCCCCAATGAAGGAGAGTACTTTGAGCGTACTGGAAATTTTCCTTCCCCAATTGAGCTCGCAAACCTTAGTGAGAGTTTTCTGGCAGAGCGATGCAGACTTGGGTACAGAGCACGTTATATATTAGAACTTGCGCAGGCCATTGTTGAAGGAAAAATTCAATTAGAAGAGCTTGAAGAGCTGTCGAAAGATGCAAGCTTGTCCTGCTATAAGCAGCTTGGTGAACAGCTCAAACAAATTAAGGGGTTTGGTCCATTTACTCGCGCCAATGTACTCATGTGTTTGGGATATTATCATGTCATTCCATGGGATTCTGAAACTATTAGACACTTAAAGCAGGTGCTATCTACTTGCTTTTTCTGTTTCATCATGTCTATACTCATCTCAGGTTTCCTTTTCATTTTGTCTATTACAAATGCCCTTGATGTGTATGAGATGTGTTAATGCAGGATCATTCAAAAAATACAACCTCTAAGACAATTGAGAGTGATCTTGAAGAGATTTATGGAAAGTATGAGCCTTATCAGTTCCTAGCATTCTGGTAAAGTTAATATGCCTCAGTCTGCAACTTCCATTTTGTTCTCTGGTGTTATTTTTAGGTGTGAGATTCCTTACTCAAGTTCTTTTAACCAGGTCTGAGATATGGGACTTCTATGAAACAAGGTTTGGGAAGATGAATGAAATGCATTCTTCTGTTTATAAACGTATAACTGCCAGTAATATGAGAAGCACTGTGAATGCAACAAACAAGAGGAAGAGACCATCACGGAAATGCCAATGCTGAAGTCCTACTCCAAAAATTCACTCTTTTATCTTTACTTTTTTGTAAGCAGTTTTCGTTTTGTTGTTGAGCTAGTTGGTGGTATATCTATCTCAACAAAGTTTTGGGGTCTGATGTAGAAGTAATTTATTGCTTCAAGTTTGTAAATACTTTGTGTTTTTGAAGAGACTGAAATTTCTCTTTTACTGTTAACTTCTTATCTTGTGAGTTAACTTCCATAGATTATTGTTTCACTTTACTAAATTGGCTTTTGTTTGATGACATGAAAAGGGACATGAAGTAACAAAGGTCTTTTTGAAGACTTGGAACATGACACAAAGTAGACAAGTTTATGTTTACAACCCAAAACGCTAGTATGCTTAGAAGCACACAGAAATTAGTGCACCGTGTACTAACAACAGAAAGACTAAATTACCCTGAAGTTATAATTTAATCGCCAAGCCTAATTCTTTCCTACCTCCATTCCCCCTTTTATGTCTATTGCACTTCTTCCTCACCCACTCATCTTAAATAAATTCTGACATTAATAACATTGAATTTCATGACATTGAATTTTTTTGTTTAGTTACTTTTAACTGTACACATATTTATTATTTAATTTGTTTTAAAACAAAATTGCATGCATAAAAAATATAAATAACAGTTATATAATATTTTTAGACATTTTTTTCTTGTAAAACAACATTGATCATTGAGGTTAAAATTTATTGAATCTTGATAATTAGTATGTATTGAATTTTACAAAAGTTTATAATTAATTGTTATATTAAATGAAATCTGACTTAATAATTATTAATGTAATTTTATTTTATTTAAAACACAAAAATGTTCATAAGTATTATAGAGTCGTGTTTAATATTTTATTTAATATTCACCAATTAAAATTAAAAAATAATTAAATAATAAAATAAATATATTTTAATGTTGTTAAAAATTAAAATATAATTAGACATGAAAAATTTAAATAAATAGAAAAACAAACAAAATTAGTGTTAACATTTAAAAAGTTTTAAAAAAATAAAATATTAATTTGATATTTCATTAAGATTCCTTTATTTGACTTTTTGATAACATTTTGCAACATTCCTCTTAATTTAACAAAATCTCTTGTATTAAAGAAATATATAACATTTAAATATTTGAAATTCTTAAATATAAATACATAAAATTAGCAATAAGCTTAAGATGTTTTTGTTTATGCTTTTTAGTAGAAACCTTCAAAATTACAAAATATTTTTTTTATTATAGAATTATTGTTTGCAAATTTTCAAAGAATATTTTTGACTTTATAAATATATATTATTTTAATTAATAAAATTAATTATTTCAACTTTTAACATAAAAATAATAACATCAATACATATTAATTATTTTTTAGTCAGTATCTTAAAGAAACCAGCTAACATTATCCAAATTTATTTAATATCATAATTAATTAACTATAAATTTTTATAAGTTTCGATGTTTATTATTGTTTTTAACCAGACCCCAATATTAATTAACGTGTACCGACTATAAATATACACATATATACAGAGAGAAGATTTCTTGATTTGTTTTCACGTTTACTTATTTCTAATTTATTAATTATAATATAATTATTTAATTTTTACATGTTTAATATAAAAGTATTACAATAGTTATTTCTTTTTATTTTTTATTATTATTTTCTTTTTTTTTTATTTCTCTCTATTTTTAATAAATATAAATTTATTTTAGATATTCATTTAATAATATTATTATATTATTATTTAATATCAAAAATATTTAAAAAATACGTACGTAACACTTATATTTACGCTGGTTATTATAATATGGTTAGATCCACATACATAAATGTCTATATTAGTTGTTATTTAGATATCTAAGATTAAACTGAGAGTATCTAAAATAGTAAAACATAATTGAAAAATTTTTCTACAATGAAAATCCTATTTAACTTAAAATTAATTACGAAAAACGACAGCATAAAGCGATATTAGCTATTTAAGTATAATATAAATCCAATTTTTAGAAATAGAAAACAAACAAAAAAATGTTTAACAATATGGTTTAACCTGTGTTACGAATAGCTTACGCATATATATTACCTTTTTTTTCCTGCCACGACTAATTCCAAATTTCAGTTTTCTAATAATTTTCCTAATTTATTTATATTTTAAATTCTATTTTAAAGTCTTTTTGTGAATTGTTTTTCTCAATTCCTTTATACCTAAATAATTAAATTAAATTTTAATTTCCATATAATATAAGATGTATAGATTTATTAGAAATGTCAAAAAAAAAATCATATTATCCGCGGATAAAATCCGCAACGGATAAAAAATAAATATTGAAAATGGATATCCACGAACAATGGGTACGGATATTTTTTATACTCGCATGTTAACGAGGCGGGTACGAGTATCATAATATCCGTACCCGTGAATATCCATACCCTCTATATTTTAATTTAAATTAAAAAAAATAAAAAAAAATTCAAATATTAACACATTTATTTTGAATGAATTATTTTTTATCAATTGATTTTAAAAAAATCTAAATTTATTTGTCAACTGTGATTCAACACTATTTAAATGAGCTATTTGTACTTTGTTTGAAATTTATAAATATCATGCATTATATTTTTATTTATAGTTAAAATTTGTTGTTAAATATTAAATTTTTCTGTTTCTAAATATCGCGGGTACATGTAGATATCCATGAATTTTAAAAAAATATGCCTGTACCCGCACGGATATGAGTAAACATACGGGACAAATATTTATCTCGCATGTATCCACACGGATATGAGTACAGGTACGAGATAAATATCTATCCCACGGGTAGGATACGGAGAAACTACTATACGTATCCTACCCGTCTATTGACATCCCTAATTTTGATCCTTATTTTTAAATATTTAGAATAAATTTTTAAACTAACTTGATCTTATTCATTTTTATTACATAATTCTCCCGTCATTCACAACCAAATTCAAAATACATTACACACTAAAGAAAAACTCCAAAATTTTCATCATAAAAGAACAAAACTAATGTTGTATGGAATTATTTTATAGAAAATACTTATACTTTAAATTTATTATAAAAAAATTTAAAATTAAATAACTTCATAAAATTAGTTTCTAAAAGAAAATATACAGTATATAT
>Ga0099822_1005853_pt1:0-15000 | contig 16069 bp, 8 predicted proteins | sample CowpeawhiteBW_FD_76839 | JGI IMG/M metagenome (GOLD analysis project Ga0099822, IMG submission 76839) | Root nodule microbial communities of legume samples collected from California USA - Cow pea white BW | ecosystem: Host-associated > Plants > Roots > Nodule | place: USA: California...
TATATGTTTTATTAAAAAAAAATATTTATTTTTTTTTTATATTTTTATATTTTATATATATATATATATATATATATATATATATATATATATATATATATATATATATATATATATTTATATTTATATATATGTTTATGTAATTGTAAGCTCACCCTATCTGCTTGTGGTTGGCGATGATCGTGTACGCGGTATACGGGAACAAATGTTGTTGCAAGTGGTTGTGGTGAGGCTTAGCAGCGCAGTGGGGAAACTCATGGGGAACAATTTTATTTGAGTTTTTATCGTTTATGATTTTTAATAAAGTTGTAAACCATTATGAGACCGATTTAGTAATTTATTGAGCTTTAAGAATTTTGAATTTGGAGTTAACTCTATTATAAAGATTTTAAATTCCCTGTGTTTTGGGAATTGAGACACAAAAAATGATGCTATTTTATATCTCTATTTTATTTTATTAAAAATTCATAATATCCAGTTAGGATGTTACACAACTCCTAAGGAAGAAGACTAGAGTATGTTGGCACAAGCAAGCTTGAAGCAAAGAATTGATAAAACCATGTGCATGAAGATCTTAAGTGTTTGATGAAGATTCATGAAGATCCTCTTGAAGATTAAGTTTTAGTGTGTTAAATATGTAAATAACATGTTAAATGTAATGTGTTAGTTTTATATCTTGTTGGTAGGTTATATGACATAGGTTAGATGTCTTATGTGCCTTAGTGTGTCTCTTTTAATCTGTTAAAATGGGTTTTAACAGATTAAAAGACTTGATGTATATAGTTTCTGGTATGAATGTATTCAGTCAGTTGAATTATTTTTCAATCGACTGATTTCACTTAAGCCAGGTGAAATCAGCTGACTGAATGGAAAATTCAATCGATTGTTTTCACTTAAACTAGACTATATAAACTGTGTTTTCGCGAGCAGAGGTTCGATTTTGAGTTTTTGAGAATGAAACTTTGTCATTCATCTATAGGAAGCTCTCTCTGCAATACACAGTTGCAACTCGTGTTTTGAAGATCCTGGTAGATCTTGAAGGCATTTTGGCTTGTGAGTAGCTTGAAGAACACATGTATGGTTGGCTAGGGACAACCACCATCAGGTTTGGATGTTTTTGTGCCTTTGGTTTGTTTGCCTAATGTGATTTCAGGTTTGTAAGTGTGATTCTTGCAAGTTATGTGTCTAGATTTTTGTGTGAGTCAAAAATCTTGTGAGTTTTGTTGTTCAAAAGTGTAATATTGGTGTGTGATTTGTAAAACTTTTGAATATAGTGAAAACCAGGCTCAGGTTGTCCTGATAAACTAGATGTAGCTCTATGATTAAGTGAACCAGTATAAAAACAGTTGTGCATTTCTCTTTCCCTCATCTCACTCTCTTTGAAACTCTTTAAAAACTCAAGAAAACCAAGCAATTTGATCTTTTGTGTGATTTAATGCATTCTTGTGTAATTTGAGGTTGTACACTTGTTAAAAATACTAATTGGAACAAGTCTTGTATGTAAAAGATTGTTGTTTGAGTTGAATTCGCGAATTCTGCATTCTACATAAATCTCCAGTATTTTAGCCGACTGAATTTTCTTTTTAATCGACTGTTTCATAGCATCAAGAACAGTTTAGTCTGTTGTTTTATAATTTAATTGACTGCAAGTGTACTGGTCTGCTGCATTTACATCCAAACTTTCCAGTCCATTAGATTCAATTGAAAAGAGGTTTAAGCTTTCGAAAAAGTTTTATAAAGCCAATTTAACCCCCCCTTCTTGGCTAAACTCACCATTTCAAAACTAACAGAGTAAACTAGAGAATAGTTTACTCTAAAGTGAGCTCAAAAGAAGTTTGTGGATAAATTTGGACAACACTTCATTACTCTATTTCAAGCTGAATTTTACATGTCCTAAGCCTTCTATTTATAGGTCAAAAAGAGACCAAGGAGTCTGCAAAAAGTGGAGGGAAAAAGGAGTCTAGAAAGTTGAATTTTGGAGCCAAGAAAAGCATGTGGGAGGTGTGACTTGCCACCTAAGCAAGTCACACTTGTCTTGCCATAGGAAGCTAACTCTCATCATTGGAGAGCAAGTTTAAAAACCTTTTAGGCTTCTCTAGAGTAGACGCACTAGCTCGACCCATTTAGCCCAATTCCTCTTTTTGGTCCAAAATTACTTCTTAAGCCCAATTTCTTCTAAGGCACAATACATCCCCCAAAGAAAACCCTATTCTATTAGGCCAAAAATACAAAGCCTAAAATAAAATCCTAATCTAATATTAACAACTAAAGAGTCTTAGGCTAAGTCTTCCCATCTTTCTTGGCCCATGCGAAGTTCATCTTGGGCCTTGCATGCGCATTTGATGCCCATTCCTTTTGTATTCTCCTAGCCATGACTCTTGTTAAAGGTCCCTAGGTCTCTTGGCTAGAGGCATCCCATTTGTGTGTCTGTGTCTGTGTCTGTGTTTTTGTGTGTGTGTGTGTATGTGTATGTGTGTTTGTGTGTGTGTGTGTGTTTTAGTGGTTTATTAAGAGAGGTTTGTATAACCTCAAGCAATTTATACGCATAATAAGGATTTATCAAATCCCTGGCAAGTGCAAGAGGCTTTTTAAAAGAATGGAGGAAATTTCATCTCCCTTTCACTTTTTCACAATCCCTCAAACCTCACTTATCGGACATAAACCAAAAAATATTTTTTAAGCCAAATCTCAAATATCCATTCTCTTCTATTCTGGCATGACCTAACACAGTCCAAATCTTCTCTTTATCTCTACGTCATCTCTTAATTTGAATTAGAAAATTTTTGTTTGGCCTTTCTCAATTGTAGGTTTTAATTTCTCTACATTTCTCTTTTTGAATCTTCATCGGTCAATCACAACTTCTTATTGGTAATGGCTTTCGATTTTTTTTTCACTTTCATGTTAATTTCTCACTTTTCCCCTTTCATCGAATTTGTTGTGCATTGTGCGATTGTAGGTTCAGTGGCTTTGGTTTGTGCGTTGTAGGTTTGATAGTTCGTGTTGCTTCACAACTACTTCAAGTGTTCGAATTTTCTGATATCATGGTATATAGACTCAAACATATGACCTATATCAGAGCAAGTAGAAATTAAGAAAATAATCCTAAGCATGAAATAAGGCTTGCACATGGAGTTGAGATGCATGGTAATTAAAGAGATACAGTAGAACTGTTGGTTGAGTGGTGATTAACATTTGCTCCCCCATTGGCTTTTTTTCCTTTATGTATTTTTGAGCTAGGAGATACATCTATGTCCAACCTTAGTTCTTCTATTACGATTCCATGCTTCTCTGTAGTTGCAAATACTAGTACTAATAAATATGGTGGAAAAAGTTGCATAATTTACTTTCTTGAAAAATTAAGCAACTCTCTCATACCCACTTGATCCTTTGTTAGCACAATGTTGCTCTTGGAGGGGTTTGCATTTGAAATTGTTTTTCTAAACTAAAATTTCTGTCAAAATCTGAATTTAAAAGGGCTTGAATACATGAAACCAAGAAGAGAAATGTAAGAAATCTTGTCCCTATCGGTGAGCTTGTGGAGGGATGGGGGAATCAGTGTTTTCTTTACACTTATATACTCCATTTCATCAATGGAAAACGATCTATGCAATACGTTTTAACCAGTTTTAAATAAATATGTTTTTTTCTGAATAAACATTGTACTTTATTATATGACATACACTATTGTAGAAAACACATTTAACAACAGTTAAATCGGACCCCTAAAGAAAGCTTTTGAACTGTCGTTATTTTAGTCGTCGTTAAAAGTCGAAAGAAATAATGATGATTTCTAACCATCGTTAAAAATCTAGGAAACCACAATGATTCTTAAATAACTGTCGTTGAAAACATAAAAGAATATATAAAGATAAATGCCTTCGCATATGACCCATTTTCCATTTTCATATGGATAAAATCATAACCTCCATATTCCATTTTCTCAAGATTTGAACATGTCACAAAATGCACACCATGCAAACTGCACTACTCATTTTCAAGATTTGGATGATCATAAGCACAACGTTCATTACCTCCTTTCTAATGTCTACAACAGACACAACCCAGGGATGAGTGAAGGGGATGGCTAACAGGTCATGCATTGCATGTTGGTGTTGCATTTGTGTGTTTTTATGTTTGCTTCCAGTATTTTAACCTGTTGTTTTCCAATTTCAATCGAATGATTATATCAGTCTTAGCTTCATATTGTATTTTTCATTTCTGTTTGGTTTCTATAGTGTTTTTACCACCTATCAATTTCTCTTATTGTCCCTATGTTATTGCATTAATGAAAATTTTACTCTTTCCAAAATGATATGTGCATTATTTAAATTTGATGAATCCAAAGGGGGAGAAAAATGAAATTGAGTTAAATAAGCACAAATTGGAAAACTTGGAATTAATCACCTACTGAAACTTAATAATACTAGAAACTGGATCTGAAATCTGTAGCTAAATCACATTATTAGTGATAGAGGAGCATATGCATATGTGATATGTATGTATGCTTGTGTGCTTCTACTTAGATGTGTATTTATGTATTGGTATCTTGTATGCAAAAGGTTTTTCAGGTTTCTCTATGGATCTTAACTCATCAATTCAACTCGAGGATTTTGGCTTTATCAAATCAGGGGGAGATTGTTAGCACAAGAAAGTTTGGTGCAAGCATTTGATAAAGCAAAAGTGGGTGAAAATCACAAGTGGTTGATGAAGATCCACTTGAAGATCATGTTTCTATTTTATTAAATCTAGAAATAATGTTCACATATGATGGTTACATGTGATACCATATTTGTAGGCTATATGACATAGGTTAAATATCTTGTTAGTCTTAGTGTCCTTTTTAATCTGTTAAAATGAGTTTTAATAGGTTAAAATGCTTGTTGTATATAGTTTTTGGTATGAATGTATTCAATCAGTTGAATTGTTTTTCAATCGACTGATTTCACTTAAGTCAAGTGAAATCAACAGATTGTATGGAAAATTCAACCGATTGATTTTGTAACATCCCGGTCGGATATTACTAATTTAAATAATAAAATTAAGAAATATGATGAAAACCTCATTTATTATACTTCATTTCCTAAAAACAAGGGAAATTTTAAAATTTATTACATCGAAAATTTTCCAAAAAACCATAATTTATAAATTAGTAAAACATTGTTTACAAAGTTCATAAAAACAATAATGATAAAAACCCTCTCTCCGATGTTAAGCCTCATCAACACCACTTGCAACATCATCTGCTCCCGTGTAACGTATTACACGATCATTGCCAAACACAAGCAGATAGGGTGAGCTAACAGTATATATACATATTCAAATATATAAACACAGACACACCAAAGGAATTCTATCCTTTGATTCCATAACACATGGCCAACACCATATTACTTGTGTTCTACGTCTTTAGATGATAACCTCAAGATACCCTTTGCTGCCTCTACCTACAAGCCACAACTTGTAGAACACGTGAAGGAAACCTATTACGGACCACACTCCATAACGCCAGGTGGAGTTCCCAATATGAACCATAGTTCATAATTTTCCCAAGACTACCAAATTTGTCGGCTAACGCCAAAGAGGAAAATCTTTTTGGACCCATCCGTATGAGCCATAACTCGCACACTCAAACTGGTAACACTCATTAATCTAAGCCATAACTCAAGGAATGCTCGTGTTCATCCCCCATCCCGAGCCACAACTTAAGGGATGTCATTCCTGGCCACAACTCAAGGAATGCCACGTGTTTAACCAATATCCTGAGCCATAACTCAAGGGATACCATTTCGAGCCAGAACTCAAGGAATGTGCTTGACCATTCACCCAAAGCCTCAAAGACCACGCACATCCAAATCACCTAAGAAGTTACGTGACCATGGACCTAGGATATACATGCTTCCACGAACCTACCCGCTCATGGTCCTGCCTCTACGAACCTCCCCGCTCGTAGTCCAACTCTATAGACCTTCCCACCCGTAGTCCAACACACGTGATCCAACAACTACGAACCTCCCCGCTCGGAGCAGCCCTCAAGTGTGAGCACGAAACATACGAACCTCCCTACTCATATCCTCACACGAGAGCCTCATATTATGAACCTCCCACTCATATTATCACGTGTTCACAACCATCCATGAACCTACCCGCTCATGACACAAACAAGCATCTCCTGGTCCAAGTCCCACATCACAAACACGAAAAATGCAACCAAAAGAGCACACTACTCTCTGTGTTATCGTCTGGCGCTGCCAGGCGAAATGCTAGCGAACATCGCCTGGCGCAACCCTCTTGCCGACAAGCGCTAGGGAAAAATAGAGCCATTGTCTGATAGTAGTCACCTGACAAAACCACCCTTGCCACCAAGCATCGCGTGATCCCAATGGTCTCTGTTTGGCCACTATCGCCTAGCGACTTGCCCCGCACCGCCAGGCACAATACTAGTAGAGTTAAGGCTATTGGTTTTGGCACTTTGGACAAGTTCTCAATGAACCCAAACAATCCACAGCAAATCCTAAACATCAACCAAACTTATCCAGTCATATTAGCATGACTGAATCACAATTCAACACATTCATATACCCAATAGGCTCATAGTTGAGATCATACCATTACTAAATTATTAATAGAATTTACCACATATCACATGCATTAATCCCTATATATTCATATATATACTCCACCATTTAAATCCATGCTAGCATTCAATTTCAACTTATGAATAACGCATGCTCAAATCAAATATAAAGCAACAACCCTCTAACAACTTAAGCATGTGCTTCTATGCACCAATGCAAATTAATATAACACTTCACACCTCTTATGCAACAATTTAATTTATATTGATACACATGCATTAACCAATAAGCAACTTCTCAACATGTGACTAACCCAAAGGAACATTCAAATTCATAGAGACTTACAACATAACCCAATAATACTTCAAACTCATGCCACATTAGTAGTTACATGAAATTATCAAGAGTTTATTCATGCATTTTAAGGACTTCCAAACCAGCAATCATGAGTAACATATATCTCTAGCTACAAAGCTCCAAATCAAATCTCCACCATTCAAAGTGAAGAAACATGTTGTGGACCACCTGTAAAAATTTCACCTAAATCGGACGGTTAACGAACTATGAAATGCAATGGTGGCGCCTAGCGTCCAAAAGTCAGGAACCTGACGCCTGGTGTAAGACCTGGGAAAGACTTTGGATTTTTAGGTAAGAATATAAAGTGGATGATTCTTAAAATGGAAGAAGTAATGATATCGTAAGTAAGCAAAAAGTTTAATGGTTGTTAATATGTGTTCAATGTGTATATAAATATACATATATATGGTTGTTGAGATGCACACAATTTTTTTTTTATTTTTTCTATCTTTTTGAATTATTATTTTTTCTTTCTTTTTGTGTAATATATAAATAATACAATGGTTAAGAAAAATAAATTTAAATCAGAGAATATTAACAGAAAGATTGTGAGTGAGAGGGGGTTTATAGGTTAAAAATTAGGGTTTTGGAAAAAGGGGAGGGAGAGAAACAAGAGTTAGGGGAAACTGAGTTTGCTTTTTGTTGTTGTTTGAAGCTAGCTTTGCTTTTCTTTTCTGGTTGGTTGATGAATGAAGCTGAATCTTTGTTTTCTTCTTTTTTATCTTTTGTTGTTTGATGGATGAAACTTTGAAGAGCATGAATGCTTGAATAGAATAATATTGTGTGTTGTCCGTATGTGTGTGTTCTGAGTTCAAAACCTAGTATTTGATCTTTTAAACCATGTTTTCGACTATTTTTTTGTTCTCTTGCATGACGTGAAGTAGTGGTGAACACTTAGTTGTTGGGCCTTTCGTTCTCTCTTCACAAACCTATGTGGTCACGCTTTTTCCTTTGCTACACAATTAGATGATACGCAATATTTGTTGCATGGATGGTTTCCGTGAGTGTTAATGCATGTATGAGAGGTGTCAAGCATTGGTTGGAGGAATGATGTATGCTTTTGGGTTGGAGATGTGCAGTTTTCTTTGTTTCCGTTAGCCACTAGGTTTTCCTCTTTTTGGTGCTTTGTATGAAATTTATTTTTTCTCAAATGTGGTGTAGCTTCACGTAAATGAATGTATAATGAAATTGGTAGTGCAAATTTACGTTGCAAAGTTTCCTTTTATGTAATTGGTCACATGCACATTCAATTTTCTTTCTTTCTCCATAATTCTTTCTCTTTCTTTCTTTATAACCACCACACATTTGGATGCTTTAGGGAAGGACCAACATATAAGTTTAACGTTCTTTTCTAGACTCTTTGTTGTAGGCATGAAACATGATTCCTTCCTTGTACTCTCTCGCTTATGTGAAGTAGTGGGGAGGGGAAAGAAGTTTCACCTTATTTCGGCTCGTTTCGAGTATAGTGCCCGGTGTGTGATGCATCAACATTTTTACTGACAAGTCCTTGAGGAATAAGGGAGACAATCTGGTTGTGTTAATGGGACACATCGAATCATTTATTTCTAGGAAACTAGATGTTGTTGTGGGGTAAAACGCTCCGGAAAACCAAAGCTTGATTATGATTATTATTTTCAATGAATGCGATATTTTGTTGGTTTGATATGGTTGTTTGGATTTTGGGGTTTGTGTGTTCAAAACCAAAGTTTGATTGTGATTATAATGTTGAGTATTATTCATGGATGTGATGTTGAGTATTAACTATTTATTTGGTATGTTTTATTTTGCTGAATTTGTTTTAGGTATCATTATTTCTTGTTAGCTTACCCCTATTGTTTGTTTGTGTTTGTGTGTTGTGCGATGATCGTATGACGTGTGTTATACGGGAGTAGATTTTAATGCAGATGTTTCTGGTATAAAGTAGATTGCAGAAAGGATGGGATGAACTTGGGGGTATATTATTTATTTAGTTGATTTCAATCAAATATTGAAGACTATGAATATTTCTTTTGCTTTCTAGTTGTTAATTGGATCTTTGTGTTTTATTTTTATTTTTATTATCAACAGAAGTTTTGAACTAGTTATTTACATTTAAATTATAAACTTTTGCATAAGTACGTTTTTGGATATAATCGTTTTACTTGTAAAAGAAACACGACTTATAACTTCTCGTGACGTCCTAAATTGAGGGTGTTACACCTGGCGGTATAGAACCAACGCTGGGCGGTTCCTGTTATGCGAAAAAAATATGAAAAACAACATTTTTCGTGAAAAAATACCTATTCTCCGCATCCCAAGCATCTAAAACGCGATCCACTCATGCAATTGCTCGAAACTTCAATCAATAATGTGTCCAACATTCATACACACTCAATTAGGTTACATTCATACAATTTTAATTCTAACCTTGGCACCAAACATCATACTCATATCCCCCAAATCCTTTTTCAACCTACATGCCTCTATCCCAATCATCACAAAATTAATATATCTTCAAAGGAAGAGCATGATAATTCAATTTCTATTAACCCACACACCAAATCAAGAGATTATCAAGCACCTAGAGTATTCCACACATTATAGGATACATAAAAGGTAACCAACACGACTTCCATTCGTGTCGCTTGGCGGAACTATCATTGCCACTAGGTGGTTCAAAACTCCAATACAAAAATTGGGTTCAAATCTCATGCGTCGCCTGGCGGGTCTTTAATGTCGCCAGGCAGTTTCTAGAAAATTCCAGAAACGTGAAGAGATTCAGAACGAAAGAATAAAAGAGCAATCATACATCATACAATTCACAAATTATAATCAACTAGGGTTTCTACCTTTCCATTTCCATGCCAACTGATGTTAGCAAAAAAAGATAGCTTAATTCATGTCTACCAAGGTTCGAGTACGCAACCATCCAATCCCAAAGCAAGAGCACAACTAATTCAACCAATTCATAATTCATATTCATAATAATTCCTATAAATCTAGTATTGTATTATCACTCACCATGTTGAAGCGTTTATTATTAAAATAGTAAACAATTAAAATAACACAAAAGTGGTATACACTGGACTCGAACTCAAGTGCTCTCTTTACAACCAAGTATTCTCAACCATTTGAGCTAGTATTATTCCACATCATAAAAGTTAACATTAATTACCATAAAGGCTCCTACTACTCGCATTTATTAATTAATTAATTAATTATTTAATTAAATAAATTTCTCGGGTCTTACACATTTCTTTTAAAACCAAACTATATAAGTTGTGTTTTCAAGAGCAAAGACACGATTGTAAGTTTTTGAGTGCGAAAACCTATTATTCATCACTGGAAAACTCTATCTCTCTGAATTAAACAGTTGTAAGGTTTAGATTGTTGATCTTGGTTGATCTTAGATGCATTTTAGCTTGGTAAAAGCTTGAAGTACTCATGTATGGTTGGATAGGGAGAGCCACCATAAGGTTTTGTACTTCTTGTGCCTCCTATTATGTTCCTGATGTGATTCCAAGCATGTGAGTGTGATTCTTAGAGGGTTGTAGTCTAGATTTTTGTATGAGTCAAAAATCTTGGTGTTTTTCTGTGTTCAAAAGTGTAATCTTGGTGTGTGATTTGTAAAACTTTTGAATATAGTGGAAACCAGGCTCATGTTGTCCTGGTAATTGGATGTAGCTCTGCGATTGATTGAACAATTATAAAAACAACTATCCAACTCTCTTTCCTGCATCTCACTGACTTTAAAATCTCAAGAAAACCAAGCAAATCATTCTTTGTTATGTTTGAACCTTGTTAAAAATACTATTTGGAACGAATCTTGTGTGTGAAAGTATGTTGTTTGACTGAAATTCGTGAAATCTGCATTATACATAATTTTCCAGAATTTCCGCCGATTGAATTGAAATTTTAATTAACTGATTCATAGGCATATGAACAAATTAATCTGTTGTTTTATTTTTTCGACCGATTGAAAGTGTATTGTTGTGTAGCTTTTGCATTCAAATTTTGTGGTCTATTTGATTCAATCAAAAGGGGTTTTAAGCTTTCGAAAAAGTTTTAAACAACCAATTTAACCCCCTTTCTTGGTTTAAATCATCATTTCACATCTAACATATTACCATATGTCAGCTCTCAACCTGCTTTCTCTAAACAAAATTGATATAACAATTTTCTTAGCATTTTTTATTCGTTCTCTTTTCTTTAGTTCTTGTTCTTCTTGTATGGCTTAACATCCATTATATAGATGCAATTTCAACCAACTTTCTATAAACAAAATTGATATAGCAATTTTCTTAGCATTTTGTTTTCTTTCTCTTTTCTCTTTTCCAAGTGAGTCTTACTAGACTTCTTTTTTTTTTTTTTTACAAACATGATGTATGACTTAATCATTTAAGCAAATACAAGCAACAAAACACATCATATATATTTATTTTATCTTTAAACTACATTAATCAATTTCTTAATTTAGCTATATATGTTAAACGTTCTCTCTCAATCGTCTAACTCAACTTCACTTCTAACCAAAAACTTATTCATTCGTAGGGTGTTTGTAAATATCCATATTATATAACAACATTCACCTTATTTCCTACGTAATATTTCTTTAACTAACTAATCTTTCATATAATAACAGCCTTTAGAACAAATATATTCCCAATATCCTTGTTGATAATTCTCTAAAAGATATTCCTTTTATAACAAATGTCTTGTACCAAAATATAACAAATTCATCACCTAATGAAATTTATTATGCTTTTCTCAAATGATTTAGTTATCTTTGCCCAGAGAAACCATATCATTTATTCCCTTCTAGTGGTTGTATTATTAAGGTCTTCTAATGCTCACCTTGTTTACTTCCTAGTCATATACTGTTTATATTGTCTACTCCCTCAATTACTAGGGTCATCTACTTGCTATAGTTGTCTACAACGCTATGTTGGTGTAATATGGCTCTAAAATGGGGGAGGGGGGATGGATAAATAGAGTCTGTAATAGATTTTAAATAATACAAAAACAAACAAACATATATGAAAACTATTAAAAGTAAAGAGTCAAGATAGAGAAAATGCACACAAAATATTTATATTGATTCAACTCCACTTGAGGCTACTTCCGATCTCTTAAGCAACCTGTTTAAGAAATTTCAATAATCAACACGTTTGACTAGCAATGAGTATCCACAAATTCCCTCACTCCTTAATATTAAAACAAAAATACTTGTTGGTAGTCAAACATGTTTATTAGTAAATTTCTTAAGTTAATGGCTTAAGAAAATGGATATAGCCTCAAATGGAGGTGAACTAGTATAAATCCTTGTGTGCATTATTCTCTTCCTTACAATTTTTCCAACCTTTATCTTTAATTCCAACCTTTATTCTTGAAAATTCCAACTTTATTTCTTAATTCCAACCTTTATTGTTGTCAATTTTTCAACTCCATTTCCATTCCTCATTGATTTGAACTCCTCAATAGATTTTGAAAAATCCCACTTTGAGTAAATATCTCCTAACAGATTAGAATTAATTCAAAGTGGACAAAAACATTTTTGTGAAGTAGCCCTTATTAATCTAAAAGATAATAATTTTAAAAATACAAGAAGGCCTTCTTTTTATTCTATTCTTTACTTGAAATATACTCTTACTTTGGTATAAAAATTTATTCAAATTTTGTTTGATGGATATTGTAGATTTGTATTTGACCATGGAGGACAATAACCAATTAACACATCGTTGCTCTCATTGGCATCACTTAGATTCTTTTATTTTACTAATTCATCTTTTTCTCTAGAATTAGTGGTAATAGAATGGTTTAAGAATACTTTTTAAATTGTCTAAGTTGTCATTCATTTTCAGCATTCTAGTGTGTAATTTATAAACTTTAGGACTCTAGTTTTGGTTAGTTAGTCTCGGTAATCTAGTATTAATAAGTGTATAAGTTCTAGTTTAGGTAGATTCCTATACTCTTATATTAGTAACATGACATCAATTTTAATAAATTGCATTTTAGTTTTGGCTTTCTTAAATAGAGTCATAGTTAGTAATTAAGGTTAGCTTAGACTAATTAGAATACTAGGTGTAAATTTATTTCAAGTGTTTAGTTAAGTGTAGTCTAGTTAATTAGCATAGTATAGGTGTTTTTAATTGATTTGGCATGACTAGCTTGTGTATTTTGTGTTGGTACAATATAATTGGATCAAGGACAATGAAGGGGAGTTGATTGAAGTCTATTAAAGAGAAAATAAAAGGGAAAAAAGTAACAAAGCAACAAGGTTGTGGCAATGATAACGTTGTCGTTGATGCGTTCAAATTAATACTACTAAACTATAGCAACTTCAGTATTGCTAAGATAGTAGTCAAGAAAATAAAAAGGGTAAAGTCAACCCTAAGTTGTGTCCCAATGAACACATAATTGATTTCTAACAAATTAGCTCTTATAAAAACTATACAAAAGGGTTAATCAAATAAAATAAGAAATAAAGAAATAAAGTTTGAAAAAGATAGAAAGATATAAAGCAATGATAAAGAAAATAGATTGATTCCACTACTTTTTCAAAATAGATCCATCATTGTTATCTAAAGATTATTGCTCAATTAATTATTGTTGTAGATTTGCAAATTAATCATTGTAAATTATCAATTAATTTATTGGCGTTCTCATTATTAAATTAAAGTAAATTCTCAATAAAAGCAAGAAATTTGTAGATTAATCATAGTAAATTTAACCAAAGTACATTCTAAATTAAATATTACTATCCTTAATCATATTCATTCTTTTACCTCTAAAATCAAGCAAAAAGTTATTAACCAAAGTACATTCTTGATTATTCTAGTTAATGTTTTCACCTCTAATCAAAGTACATTCTCAATCATTGGCAAAAACCCATTCAATCACATGAAAGTTTCTAAATTTAATCAAAGTACATTCTCAATTAAAATTAAAAACCCTTGATCTCATGTGATCAACATGCATGTAGATTAAAACATCTCACTAATTAGCTATAATGTAAAAATAATTACTTTTACTTGATTAAACGACAAAAGACATAGATGAAAATAAATCACAACAAGAATAAAAAGAACAAACAAATTTATTCATTATAACCTCAAAATCCATGATGAAATTACAATGGAACCAAAGCATGAAGCTTAGCCCTCAAAGAAATACAAAATAAAATAAAAATAGAAGAAAAGAATTTGGAGAGAGAAGGAAATTAGGCCCTTTAAGGATTCCTAAACTCCAAAGTTCTAGCTTCCCCTTGGTCTCTTTATATAGGACTTGAACTGAGATTTTCTATTGCTAAACTCTCTCAAATATCTTTTAAAATAAAGATAAAGATAGATATTATTTATCTTTATAGTGATTATGAATATTTAAAAATTCTAGAAGTAAGTTAACCAATCTAGTTAGATAGAGTTAGTTAAGTAAGTTCTAGAAGTATAATAGTTCACTACAACTGATTAGTTGAGTTTATTGTTGTTAGTAATGAAATGGTAAGAAAGGGGGGGAAAGGGGGTTGAATTGGTTATATAAAACTTTTCGAAAGCAAAAGAACCATTTTCATTTGAGCAATTAGACCATAAAATTTGAATGCAAAAGTTGCAGAAGAGTACACTTTCAACTAATCAAAAATAAAAATAGCAGGTTAATTTGTTTGTACACTTATGAATTAATAGATTAAAATTTCAAAACAATATACTAAAATACTAGGGAATTATGCAAAATGTAGAATTCGCGAATCTCAGTCAAACAACATGCTTTCTCACATAAGATTTGTTCCAACAGTATTTCTAAAATGATTACACTATTAGATTAATTTTCTTGATTTTCTTGAGATTTTAAAGTGAGCAACATGAGGTGAAAAAAATTGGACAGTTGTTTTAATATTGGTTCACTCAATCATAGAGGTACATCAAGTTTACCAAGACAACCTAGCCTAGTTTCCACTATTATCAAAAGTTTTACAAACCACAAACCAAGATTACACTTTTGAACAATAGAAACACCAAGATTTTTTACTTACACAAAAATCTCAACTACAACCCTGTAAAAAACACACTTATAGACCTGGAATAACACCAGG
>Ga0099822_1005854_pt1 | contig 16068 bp, 7 predicted proteins | sample CowpeawhiteBW_FD_76839 | JGI IMG/M metagenome (GOLD analysis project Ga0099822, IMG submission 76839) | Root nodule microbial communities of legume samples collected from California USA - Cow pea white BW | ecosystem: Host-associated > Plants > Roots > Nodule | place: USA: California | collected...
AACCAACTTAGGGAATTCAAACTAAAGTAATGCAAAACAAAGATAAAGGTGATGGAATAGAAGACTCCCCTCTAGACATGCTTCTAGTGATCCTTCTTAAGGGAGCTTCTAAGGAGGTGGTCACGCCTTCATCAGGATGTTTTGTAAATACATATGTATATGTTTACTATTTTGTTTTTTGAGAATATTATGTAAACCCGGCAGGAGCCGTTGACTTTTATTCCAGTTATATGAATCATGGACTCCTGGTCTTATGGCTTATGTATGAAAGTTTTAAATTTCCTGTGTTTTTGGGAAATGGTTTTTATTAATTGCGTTCTTTATTTTAAATTGGATTTTTAAATTATTAAATATCAGTAATATTCCTTAGGGATGTTACATATACATAAATTGTAATTAAGTTTATTTACTAATTTGGTCTCAAATTGGAGAGGACGAAATTGGATCTTTTTAAAAAATTGGGGTACTAAATTGAACCAGAAATTTAAATAGAGGACTAAATTGAAAACAGATATTATCACTGTCATGTGTCATGATTGTATGCTGCCACGTGGCACGGCGGTAAATTGACATGTGGCAGTTTATAAATTTTTATAAAAAAATTTTAAAAAAATTTAAAAAGAAAATTAAAAAAAAAAGTTAAAAATTTCACGGTTTGACACGTGTCCTGTACAGACACGATGTTAACTCCAACTTAACAGAGATGACCAAATTGAATCTTTTTAGATAATTGGGGTACTAAATTGAACAAACCAAAAGTATGAGGACCAAATTGAACTTAACTAAAAAATTGGGGTACCAAATCAGTAATTATACCAAATTATAATTGGTTTATAAATTAATAATTAAAATAGTTTATATTATGAATTGACTTCTAAATTGGTCACTAACATTAGCTACCAAGGTTTTGACGACTACCAAAATAATTGATTTCTAAATTGGTCATTAACATTAGCTACCAAAATAATTGGTCTTTAAATTGGTTTCTAATTAGGAAATTGGTCTCTAACATATTTTTGGTTACTAAAACTTGTCATTATTTAAGAGTTTTCTTGTAGTGGTATTTTTATGATAACAACAATTTATATTTTTTTATATTGACAACTTTAGTCATATAGTTTTAATTTCGATTCACATAATAACAATCATATATTTATTATATTTTTAAGAATTATTGTACACTTCTCAATATTTATATATCACATATCTATCACGTGTCGTGTCCTATTATTTTCAAAATAAACATATCGACGTGTCGTATACGTGGCATATCCGATAAACGTATCATATTTGTGCATCATAGTGTTTCATGAAACATTAATTTCTCTTCTCTTCTCTTCTTGATGCAACGACTCTAATAGCTGGTGATATCGCTGTTGTGAAGCGATCAAATTACCACTACTTAACTTTAGCAACTTCAGTATTGCCAAGTTAGTAGTGAACAAACTAGTTAGAGTTAAGATATATAACCCTGAATCGTCTCTCAATGAATACGGAATTGATTTCAAATTTTTGATTCTTATAAAAAATGTAATTAAAACTAGTAATTATAAAAATATGGGATTTTGATGTGCAAAGAATAAATGACACGCAAATAAAAGATTGTAAACATAGCAATAGTAAATAGGTCAATTTCACTGCTTTTTCAAAATAGGATTCATCATTGGTTTTCTAAAGATTATTGTTTTTTTATTTCTTGTTTAAGATTTCAAATTAATCAATGTAACTTCTTAATTAGTTTGTTGACGTCCTCAATTTTAACCAAAGTAACTTCTCGATTAAAAGCAAGAACTTTGAAGATTAATCCTAGTAAATTTAACCAAAGTAACTTCTCAATTAAACATTACTAGTCTTAATCATGTCTATTCTTTTACCCCTTATATCTAGTAAAAAGTTAATCAATCAAAGTAACTTCTTGATTAATTCTAATCTAAGTTTTTACCTCTAATCAAAGTAACTTCTCAATTATTAGCAAAAACTCATGCAATCATATAAAAGTTTCAAAAATTAATCAAAGTAACTTCTTAATTAAAATTTAAAAAACCCTTAGACTCATTTGATTGTTGTGTTATGTAGATTTAACACTATGCTGCTAACTTGCTATAATGTATAAATCATTACTTTTACTAGATTTAAGAATAAAAAGACATAGATGAAAAATAAATCTCAACAAGAATCAAAAGAACAAATACATTAATTCATCTAACCTCAGAATCTAGTTAAAAAATTACAGTGGAATCAACCTTAAAAGCTTAGCTCTCCATGGATTGGATGGAATACATGACAAATGATGAATGAAAGAAGAAAAAAAACATAAAAGGAATGGAAGAACGAGAGAGGTGGTGGATGGTAGCTGCAAAACCAGAGAGTGTGCTCCCTTGGATCTCTTTATATAGGCTTCGATTGGACTTGGACTTTATTTGTTGCTAAAATCTTTTATCTTTTTTTTTAACTAATTAGCAACTTAATTTTTCTCCAATTTCTAATTCTACCCCTCTTGTTTGACTATTTTCGCAATATTGACCAAAATTGACTGTTTGACCACCTTTGACCGGTTGACTTCCCTATGAGAGCCTACCACGTGGCGTCCTCTCTCTCTCTAAAATTAGGGTTTTCGCTGGTTGGAGGTGCAGATGCAATGACGACTGCGAGATTGATGCAGTATGGTGGTGGATGGATTCTGGCACGGTGCAGGTGCAGGAATCAATGGCTGCTCCAACGGTGATGGAGGCTGCTTGTTCGTGTGTGGGTCTGTTGCGAGATTCGAACAACTGCGAGGTTGCAGATTTCTGTCTAATTCATGAGTGCTCTGGCTCACAGGTGCAGGTAGTGTGCGTTCACGAACGATGATGGAGTTGCAAGATTTCTAACAGTTGTGTGATGCCATATAGGTTCGCTTTGGCTGCTGCTGCGTGGTGTAGTGGATCTATGGTGGTCCGACTTCTTTCTCGCAACAAGATTCGTGGATGGAGAAGGTAGAGATATGCATCTGCGACGAACCAGATTACGGAACCTCGAAGTGCAGGGACATTGGTGGCGTTGGTTTTGTGTGGACGAACAGGTGCGGTGGCTGTCAACGTGAAAGCGTGCTGCAGTGCAGTGGTGGGTGGGACTCCAGCTTGGTGGCGGTGATGGTGCAGGCATGGAGATGGCGGTTGCCGGCGTGGTGATGGTGGGAGAGGAGAAAAATTAGGGTTTCTATTTGGGAGATGGTGACGAGGCAAGCTCTGATCGGTCAATTTAGTGAGTGGAGGATCATGACATGTGTCATCAGGTGTTTTGATAGATTAATTAGTGGAGGATTTTCACACGGCATGATTTGGTTGAGTGGAGTTTAAGTGGTAGGAGGGGTGCAACTTAGTAAAAACTAGGGGTGCAGAACAGGTTTTTTTAGGTGATCCATTTGCAGGAGAAGAATGCAAAATAAAAACTAGGGGTGCATTTAGCTCCTGAATTATTTTTTTCCAGAATTTTCTGATTTTAGACTTATTTTGTAACTTTGGATATTTCAAATCTACACTTTTAATGACTCAAATGAAATTTCAGCTACATTAACAAACGTTAGAATATCTAATAATATTTTATGCAACTAAAATCAATTTTTTACGCAATCTTTAACTTATGTACTCAATAAATCCAATAATCACAAATCTTAATTAAATTAATCCTTAAGCACAAAAATTCTATTAAATCCTCAAATTTAAACATTAAATGAGGGAAAAAGTTTGAACTCATCAGCTGACAATACTTATCTCCCCAAGTTACATAGACTTGGTGAAAATCTTCATGGTGCTCTGTTGTTTATCAAGCAAAGTACATGCACTCATGATTTGTACAACATCTATTAGACTCAACTTGTCCATGTTTTAAAGTTTGTTGTATTTAAGCACTCAATCAAAATAACATGGTGTTAGAATTTTTCTCTCATAGTTGAACTAATTAAAAGAATGAGGAATCTTTAAAACTTAACTTGCAAAATATTTGTTAGATAATTTAATCTTTAAATACAAATAATCTAATATAACATCTCAAACAATAAATGTAAAAACTTATTAAGATTTTCATGTCCTCCAAAGTAATAGTTTGCTCCTTTCCAAATATAGGAAAGAATCTTTAAAATGTTCATACGTCGTTCATAAGTCTTAGGTTGGGCATTACAAAGTAAAACCTTATCCTCATCCTCAAGCTTTCCCTTAATGTTCTCCAAGTTAATTAGAATGTTGTTAAACTTCTATAGCTGCTTCACCATCATTCTTGACTTGATCATCATGAATTAATACAAATGTTACTTCAAACATTGTATGTCTGCCAAAGACTTAGTCATATACAATGACTCGCGCTTCACCCACATCGACGCAATAGTTTTCTCTTTAGCAACTTTTCTTAGTGCCTTACCACAAAAACACTAAATTATTGGACTTTATTGATCACGTTGTCTTCTCCTAGTAAGATAAACGCTGACATGTTTATCTCACCTAGGGATAGCAATCGGTCGAATCAGACACGAATAGTGCTTACTCACTATGTAGCCCATAATAAAAAGCCTAACCCATTACCGATCTCGTACCTATCAGATACCCGTTAAAAAAATACTTGCGTGTTTTTTAAAACTTGCAAGTATCCATGGATACTCGCAAATATTTAAAAAAATAATAATGTATAAATTTTTAAAATGAAATCTAAATAAAATTATAAAATTATAAAATATAATGTAAATTAAATTAAACATAAATTAAATTTTAATTTTAGTTAAATTTAACATAATAAAATATAAATTAAATCTAAATTTTAATTAAATTTAACCTAATAAAATATAAATTAATTTTTAATTTTAATTTTTTAAAGGTAATGATACCCCTGGATATGGGTACTATGACACTCGTACTCAACTCGTTCATAAGCATATATTAAATTATCTATTACCTGTTTGAAATACCCATATACTCTTTATAGCATATTTTATTCGCAAATATCGCGAGCATGTCCACGACCTTATTATGTCACCCTTTAGGACATCATCACAACCTTATTGCATCAATGACCTCCATCTAAATTCTTTCTAAATTCATTCTCCTTGAGAAACTGGGTAACCATGACCTAAACTTCCTGACCTTTTTTTCTTGCCTTATAATTAATTCCAATTATTGGGTTCTCAAGAATCACAAACAAACAAAAAACAAGAATAAAATTGAAAGAAAGTATTTTGTTAACATTAAAAGGTTTTATGTATAAAGTCTAACACAATGTAATTTATCATTATACCTATAACAATTTTTATATATAGAACCCAAGTTAAGGGAATAACAAGAAACTATTCAACAAAAAACTTAAGACAATTATAATAGGACACATAGACGATTTACCTAATCTCACCACTATTAGAAAATCTCTAGTAAAAAGTCTTTTATTCCCTTCCATCCAATGTTATCGATATCAGATAACGAAAAATATCATAGAACTAAAAATTCTTTATAAAGTTATGGAGGAAACCGTAACGATTTATGATGGAAACATGGGATTAAAAGATATATAATATATGATATAGATAATTTAAAAAAAATATACATAAACATGAAGGGTGACTAGTGGCCAGATGGAAGAAGGTGACAATGGACTACAGTGGACAACAACGAACTAGGGTAAGTAGCAAGGGAAGTATAGTGAGGTTGAAGAAGAAGAGAGATAAGGTGGATAGGGTTATAGGAGTATTAGGGTAAAATAAATTTTATTGGGTAGGTTAACCTAATTTTTAAAAATATCAATTGTGCTTTCTAAACTTTGTAGGTATGAGTTGCCATCCAATTAAGGTTATGCTATATGCACAACTGCCCTCCTAGGTAGGGTTGTTGCCCTCCTAGCTGGGCTTCTTCACTGCCCCACTTCTTCTCCATGTCGCAACCAATCTTTCTTCTTCACATTGTTGCCTTTTTTTTCTTCCCTTCGTTGCCCACCTTTTCTCTTATAGTCGTTATGTGCCTACCACCTATTATGCAAAAAGCGGCCACCATAGAAAACTTGCATCGCCACCACCTTCTTATGACAACAAGCTACAAAACCATCACTGATTTACACAATGATGCCGCCATAACTGAGTTTTGACAACACTACTTTTATCAAACAATTTAATCATCTTATTGAGTTCTTCAATAGATCATCTGCTAAACATGATTTAAAGTCAATCATCACAACTATGTTTGAAATATCTACTAATACTTGTCAATTTTTTTTCATCAAATTTTTGGATTCTCTTTTGTCGATGTTCTTGTAGAAGAAATCACACTACATAAGGAGATCATGTCATTACTCTCCAATGCAAATAATAATAAGAACCAACATTAGAGATGGTTTAAGTTCAAATGTAGGGTAACAGAAAGGGTGGTCAAGTCTCCCACGGTAGAAAATAATAAATCTACAATAACTTTCATGCACGAATACCTAAATCGAAAATGATATTTGAACACCTTTTTTTGACTTACTTTTAACACTGCTGACATGTCACCTCATTTTCACTTTAAATTTGTTTTTTTGTTTTTTTTAAACCATCACAGGTATGATTGGAAAAGAGGCAAAATATTTGGTTTTGGCAGACGAAACCCAAAAGTTGAAACCTTTAGTAGAGAGAACTAATTTTGAAGAACAGAAAACCAGGGCATGTGGTTTGCATTCTCCAGGAAAATCGATGGTTTTTTAGTGTGCTTGTGTGTTCGGTCCTTTCCTACAAGCACAGACGATTCTTCCATTCCGTCGTTTCACCTTCTTCACGACATTCAATGTTCTTAAAAGGAAGTTGTGTGTTTGTTCACTTGCTGCAAGCATTGGTGAATCGTCTTCTACCTTCATCTTCGTTCACAAATTTGTAAGGCATTTGTGCGTTGATTGCATCTTTCAATTGGTGGGCAACGATTTCGTGTTTTCCCTTTAGTTGTTGTTGGTGTGTGTGTTTTAGGGTGTGATGTTTTGTTTTTACGAGTTAGGTTCGAAATGTGTTGTGGATCTATTTGTTATTCTTTATTTGAAAGTGTGTTTAGTGATTTGAACGTGTTACTGATTGGTGTTTGGTTTTTTTTGTCGTCAATAGGATATCTACAACGATGGTTGATTATTGTGCATATAATTAAAAGGTAATTTGAATGTCATGTTGATTTCGGTTGTGCATTTTGTACAGTTTTAAGCATCAATCTCCTTTATTGTGACTAAAGAATATTTCTTTGTGCAGAAAGAACTTCAACATACTAGACAATAATATATATGTCAATGGGTACTAGATGGAAACAACAGCCACAAACAAAAAGTTCTTGAAGACTATGACTTATTACTTAGAAGTTAGAAGATGTATAGGCTATAGAAAATATAATTGGAAGTTGAAATCAATTGTATTTTTGGAATTAATTTTAAATGACATAAGTACAGGATGAACAAATGTTGTGACTATAGAATGCATTGTAAACAGATATTGTATATCAAATATCTTTAAGAATATGTTTTTGTACAAAATGTGCACAAATTCCTTGTTTGCCTTTTATTTACACATTTGTAGCAACACACTTTGATATGCATTGTGGGATTTAGTTGGATTAAATGAGGTTTCTTAAAGTAGTACAAAAAATATGCTATAGTGATTTGGAATTTATGTTAAACTTGTACAAAAATTCCAACACAACTCTCCACTTATTTGCACATGGCTTTCCACATGTGTGTAACAATTGGTGTGACACTTTTTTTCTAAAAAGAGTGCATAAATCCATTATTTTGTTGTTTATAATCGCTTCGAAATTAGTATGGTTCATTCCATGTACACAAAACATGTGTGTAAATTTAAAACCTGTCCAAATATGTACCGCAACTTACTTATTTGCATATGATTCCCCACATGTATGACACTGATGTGACACTTTTTTTCTCAAAAGAGTGAATCCAATCCATTATTTTATTTATAATCACTTCAACATAATTAGTATAAAGCATACTAATTACATAGACCATGATGTGTATAAAAAAATCCCAACGCAATGCTCCACTTTTTTGCACATGACTTCTGACATGTGTGTAAATGTGTCATTTTTTATTCATGAGTAAATCCGATTCATTATCTGATTCATAATCATTTCAACATAATTAATATGGTCCATTTCGCATACACAAAACATGATATATAAATTGGAAACATATCTGGAAAACATATACAAAAACTCCAAAACAACTTCTTACTTGTTTAAACATTACTTCCCACATGTGTGAGACAACTGTTGTGACTTTTTTTTTAAATGAATCCAATTCATTATTTTATTGTTCATAGTCATTTCAACATAATTAATATTTGCCACGTGCCCTAATTCTCTATTTGTCAAAATCAATTATCCTGTCAAAGGATTCAACTTCTAGGTTTCGTTTGCCAAAACCATTGCCTTCTTTTCTACCACACATGTGACTGTTTCAAAGAAAAAATAAACAAAAATTTGAAAAATGAAAATGAGATGACATGTCAACACTATCAAAAGTGAGGAAAAAAAGGGGTTCAAATATCAATTTCGTATCTGAATAGACGTTTGGGCTTATACATATGACAAGAAAAAAGAAACGGCATCGTTTTTACAAGTTTTCATATTTCACCTTTACCCAACGTATTTAAGTATGTATAGATTGTTGCCTCATTTGTGAGCTTGAGCAACTAGCACTGCTCACGAATTTCAACATTGTGCTGGGTTGCTAAACATAATCAATTCTACACACTTACCAATTCCATTCTCCAGTTCAAAAATATTTTTTAAGACAACTCCACCTAACTTTAAAATTAACAAGCTCAAAATAACTTTCTAACATGCTTTTAATATTAACTATTTAGCCTGAGTTTTTAATGACTAAATTGCAGAAGAAATCAAATAGACATTCTAACGTTTTTCTGAGATAAGGACATATCAGGGAGTGATAAATATGAGCTAACTGGATTACCCTGTCACAGATGTTTCATTTCATACAAATACCATACCCTTAGTGACCGTGGGGAAACCTAAAAAAAATTGAGCTAATTCATGAATCCCCCTCCACCAATGTTTGTTGTTCCCTGGGAAGAAACTTGTCCCTGAGAAACCATCTGTGACCGCCCAGGGCCTTGAACATAGGCTTGACCCATTCCTGCCCCAACCATCTGTTGCTGCTGAGGCTGCAGTTGCTGTAATTGTGGAAGCTGCTGCTGTTGCTGTAGTTGTGGAATTTGTTGTTGAAGTTGAGGTAGCTGTTGCTGTTGCTGGATTTGAGGAAGCTGCTGTTGTTGCAACTGAGAAAGCTGCTGCTGTTGGACCGGAGGAAGCTGTTGCTGCTGTTGTAGCTGAGGAAGCTGCTGCTGCTGTTGTTGCATCTGAGGAAGTTGCTGCTGCTGCTGGAGTTGTTGCTGCTGTTGTTGCATCTGAGGAAGCTGCTGTTGCTGCATGTGAGGAAGTTGCTGCTGCTGTTGCAATTGTGGAAGATGCTGCTGTTGTGATTGCATCTGCTGGTGCTGTTGCTGCATTTGTTGCTGCTGCTGGCTGGACAATTGTGGCTTAAATACAACCATATCCTGCCAACATTCAAGGCTTCAAGTAAATAGGCGAGGTATAACAGGCCCATAATTATAATCGAGCCTCAATCAAATCAGCAACTAAATGTTACCCCGGGAAAAAGCATCCCAATCAAGCGAAAGGCTTTGTCAGAAACAGATAGTAGCAACGTCTGTGATGGTAATTGAATGACTGCACACTGAAATCAAACAATAATTTAGCACCACAAAAAATTTCCTCCTGCAAGAAATGAAACCAGTGGTCCACAACCATAGGGTAATTCTTCATATGCAATGTGTTGATAGTAAAGGAAAGCAATCAGAATCATGGGATTTGATCTATGGAAATCAATTAAAATTATTTGATTTATTTGTACATCATCTAATTATTAGGAACTGACTTGATCAGAATCTGTTTTATTTCCCCTTTTGTTTCTTTTAGACATAGCATTTATAGGAAAGGTTATTGCCTAATATTCTAAGGCCTTAGTAATAGTGTACAGAGTTAATCTTCTCTTCCTATTTATACTTCCCCATTGCATCAATTTCAAAGAATTAAAAAATGTTCACTTTTCCTCATAGTATAATGCAAAATCTGAACCTCCACTCTGATATACTAAGTTTCAACCTATCTTGTGTGAATTTCAGGCTTTGAAATTGGAGGAGACGATTAGCATTGCTGAAGAATATGGTGAACTACCTCATTTGGAAAAAAAAACTAACTCTATCCCGTAGCAAGTTTAGGGTAAAGACCCCGAGATGTAGCAATTATATTCCAACCACACAGCAATGAACGGCAAAACTGCAATTCCAAAAATTTCAATCTTCCTTTTTGGCAAACCTTCAAAACAAAGTATCCTCCTCCAAAGTAGAGAAACACATCTGACCATCTCCTAAGGGATTTATTTAGATTTAAATAAAAATTGTCTCAGATCTTTTGCAAACAGCCTAAACCTATAGGTTAATTGACCTTTGACAGGTCATTAAGTCAAATCATTACGAGACAGACATGAATGTAACGCAACATACAATAATATTCCGACTTACAAGTATTATTAATTCAAAATTGTTTGCCAGTAAGTTGTTAAGTTCAAATGCTCATAGTACTAAACCTGAATTACATCCATCTTTCACAAGAAACCAGAATATGCCACCTAAAGATAACATACCAGCTTCTTTTCCTGCAGCTGACCAAGAAATCCATGCGGATTCATTGCCCGAAAAACTAGGAAATCTGCCTTTCCTACATATTGTCTACAAGAAAACATTAAGGACCAATATTAATAAGTCAGTGATTGTGTGTGTGCGTAAGAGGGGATGAGTATGACAACAGTTGAAATAAGGAATTACTTGTTATTCATGTGGTCTTGAGATATAAGCCGGACTATTTGCATTACAGAGGGCCAGTTTGCTGCAAGTCTGACATCAAAATCAATAACATGTGAGAAGATCAACAAATTAATGAAGTTAACAGAAGATACGAAGCATTTCAATCAGATAATAACATCAAAATCAATTCATAGACTCTAACAAACATAACAAAAAATCTAAATTGATAATCAAGAATTGTATATATACATTTGTTTGATGATGACTGTGTCTCAAAAAATAAAACATTCATATCTTTTATACTTAAGCAGAAATCTTAGAATTTCCAGAAGAAAAAAAAAAAGTTGAAGCTTTTTCTCTACTAGTGAAGTCTATTACAATCAGAATTGCTCTTACTCTAGCTATCTCCTATGGATGGAAATTGTTTCAACTTGATGTCAATCATGCCTTTTTGAATGGTTTTCTTGATGTCAATCAAAGCTAAGAACAAAGGTAATTCAGAATAGAGAGGATATTGAAGGGTGGGTGCCACTGGAAATAGTATTGGTTGCACAAAATGAAAGGTAGGTGAGTGATGGTTGCACAGTCGGACTGTAGTACTCCCCCCTTTCAAAAATAAAGTTTCAATTTCAAGGGTTTCTTCAAAAAAATCACGCTATAGCTGCCATACTATTATGGATGCAATTGTAGCAACTGTGACCGCTATATGAAAACAATTTTCAGGCTATAGTTGATAGCAGTTCCAAATATTCCAAAATGTGCTGTTTAAGCTAATAAACTTAATCAAGTAATCGAACTTTCTTCAGAAGTTGGTGATGGGGGACTGAGTCAGTGGAAAGGTACATCTATAACTTATTACCTAATACTTGATTTAAACCAATATCAATTCAACCAAAAATAAGAATATTTTGGAAAATTTTTAGTATAAATTTCAAGCACACAATATTTTCTATACTACTGGGAAGAGATAATACAATGTCCTAAACTTACGTTTCAGAGGCCGAAGAATTCCTGTAACCCTGCACAAAAAAATTGAGCATCAGGATTATACAATAAAGAGCTAACGAGTTTCTATAAAATTACATCAATCTCCATTACTAAGAATGAGACCGAAACGGCTATATAGGGCTATGAAAATAGACTGTCCAAATTAAAAACAGAAATAACTGATTAAAGTAAGATTAAAATAATTTTAGCATGCATATGGAACATACTTCTAGCTTGGTGATAAAGACGGGCTGTCCTTGTCTCTGCCCAGACAAGCTTCCCTGTAGAAATTTCAAATTATTATATATATAAAACCAATACAAGCACGCCAGAGTAATCCAAATTATTGCCATCACTTTAAAACTTTCAAATTATTCTTCATTTCAGAATTATATAAATATAATTATAACCAACATACAGTATAAATATGATGTTTTCTATACAGTATTTGACGACTTAAAAAGATAACTTTATGAGATTTTAGAAAAGTTCCTATTGCTAATTTAAGGTATTTGTAAAGAACGAAGGAACTAGAAATCACCTGTTGTGGACCATAAGCTAAGGGAGTATTAGACTAGGTATGGTAGTGTAAATGCAAGAATAGTACAAGTATGTGGAAAGGCACATTACTACCAAACCTTCCATAAGCAGTAATAATCTTCCCACAGCCACTCACTATCAACATGGTAGCAAAGCATTGCATTTAAAAGTTTCTCATTAAAGAACTTTAAAAGAGGTTGATATTTTGTCAGAGGAAAGCTCGTACAAATAATGATTAAGTACTGTAAGGTAATTAGCTGGAACTAGCAGACTTTTGACAACCTCCAATGTTACTCTTACTCATTTTAATCATAAACAGCGGTTGAGAGTTTGTCTGAGGAAAGCTGGTATAAATAATGATTAGTATCATTCATGCAAGTTAGGTAATTAGCTTGAACTAACAGATTTTTCACAACCTTTCAACCACAACACCTGTATACTTCTGCTATATGCTAGGAAACACCAAGACTTCTACAAAATAGAATGCTGTAAAACATAATTTTGACAAGGGAATTTCCATGGAAGAAGGGAACATACCTCCCAGACTTTGACATATTTCGATTGAGCCGACTGCATACCACCTGATGTTTGCTGTGACAAAGGCATATTAGCTGCAGCATTGTTCCCAATGGGCTGCATGCCTGATGGTACTTGTTGAGACATTCCAGGAGTAGGAATCATTGTGCCATTCCCAGAAGAGACAACTGACGGACCAAGACCACTCATTGCATTTTGGCTCATGGGAACTCCACCTTGCACCATTTGGGGCCCTGAAAGGTTTCCTTGGCTCATACCAGATGCCTGTTGTCCCATGCTAACAGCCCCTTGAAGATTACCCAATGGTTGTGAAATCCCAATGTTTGAACTTGAAGACAAATTAGAAGTGTTTGAAGTTAATGAACCGAGACCTGCATTTTGTCCAACCTGTGCAGGAACAGAAAGAGGCCCAGAACTAGTTATTGATGTTATTCCTGGCTGTCCAGATGAAAATACATTTTGAGCCGCAGGTACAGAAGATGTCATCCCACTAGATATCATGTTTGACATGTGCATGGCAACAGGAGTTTGGCCCATTGATGGAAGTCCCATAGAGGTTCCACCACTTAAGGCAGCAGAGCTCATCACCTGCCGGGCTTGAGAAAGATTATTCAATATGCTCACATTTGCTTGAGTGGGATTCACTGGACGAAGGGGCTGCAGCATTGACACTGTAGGCTTTGTATCCTGTGTATTTTCATTATTTGTTATAATATCTTGAGAAACTGAAGATGGAGAAGACGTCTGCAAGCTTGGAACTCCTTGACTAGTACTGGTAGCACGAGGAACAGATGAATTATGAGGAAAGGAAGGCCCAGATACCATGGAGGTTACAGGAACTTGCTCCTAAAGATTTATTACACAGAGTCAAGGATCATGTGAAAAATTGAGTCAGAAAAAAACTAAAACCAGTCCCATAGTTTAGACACGCTAGTGTATAGTCTCAAGGATCTTAGGTTTACCACTTTTACAGTAGCAGGAGGAGCCACATTTCCAGCAGGAACTGGTTGCCGGTTCGCAATAGATCCATTAGCTAAAAATCCATAAAAAAGTCATGTTAAATGTATAACAAATCCTCAACCAGAACATAGAAAAATAATAAACCACTTATGTATATTGTAAACTGCTGACCAGTGACCAACTAAAAATGACAAACTAGTAACGTAAAGAAACTATCTGATTCTGAATTCTACAAATTAGTACCCTAAAACAATGTATTATAAACATAGATCCACAATGAAGTTTCTAAAATTAAATTTTCCACGCAAAAAGTGAAGATAAAAAAGAGATATAAACTAACCAAGCAAACAAGAAAGATTGCAGTACATGAAAATGCCTTGATTAAAGGAAGCATACACAGAATGTAAAAATGACCTGATGGCATAGAAGTTGGGGGTGCCCCAGTAACCGGCGTTACAGAAACAGAGTCTACTTTAACCGGACTTTGATTTGAAGGCAAACTAGTGATCCCAGAACGACTCAGAGCACTGCGAGCTTCCCTGAAACCTTCTGATATTAAAATAAGAAAATGAGGGGTTTTAGCCTCAAGTGGTGGATCAGCTGCTCTATTACTTCGTTTTCCCTAAAATTCCAAAGGAATATAATCAATATTATAACATCTCCGTACAAGTAAAAAGTAGGTAGTCTCTCTTTGAATATTTGCAAAATATTTCATAATATATGCATTATATCTTCAAATAGATTAGCAATTTATAATATCCGTTGCAATGTATAGAATATATTGTCATTTAGATTTTTTTCAGTAGCAACCTTTCCTTGTGAAAATTATTAAATGACAATTGTTCATTTTAGTATATATAAATTAACTTACTATTTTTTTCAATTTACAGATCCATAACTTAAAATGAAAATTATTTCAAACATTACAACCTTACATCATAATTTTTTTTTAACTAAAAATTCAGTGATGAATTTTCAATACTGAACCAAACACATTTTAGTAGAAGAGTGAGATGTCATCCTTACCGCATTGTAGATGGCTTTAATTTTGGGAAGTTGTTTTGGGCAAATAACTGACAGGGAAATAGAAAACTGCATGGACAAGATTTCATACCATTAATCAAAGTGTAAATGCTTTCATCACTGACACAAAGCATTAAAACTGACAGATATTAAATTCACAGTTCCATTAAAATAAATAAACAAAGAATACCTGAGGAAAAGCTTTGGCCACAGCTTCAGCATCATATAAACGGTTCCCTGAGTCAGAGTCAATGGTTTCACTCTGCTCTAGGTTCTGTGGTCTTGGAACATAAACTGGTGTCTGCAACGGATAGGGATTACTAGCTGCAATAAGGATACAATGTTTGTGCATATCCACACTCTGCTGATTAGGGCCTCCACTTTGAGAATTTGGGAACATCTAAGCATTCCAACATTAGGTGTGAGGATCTAAACAAATCTTTTCAGGTCGAAGAGATACGCATAAAGTTTACACTATCTAAATAACAAGTTTAAATTATGTACTTCACTCTAGAAAAACCTACCACAGATTATGAATAGTGGTGTGTATCACACTAGAAATGCAGACCTTACAAACAAAAATGCATTCTAGCTATCATAAGATCATAAGATATCCAAAAGAAGTGTACAGAGAGCCAGTTATATGTGTACTAATGACCTGTGTAGTAACACAAGGAAAGGCATTTAAACAAATAAATAGAATCCCTACACACTAGACTATCCATAACTGGAAAAGAAAAGCACAAATTCAAGAAAACTGTAGCCTCAAGCCCTCAAACAAAGTACTAGCCTCAAAGAACAAATCTTCCGACCTTCAGTTTAATTAAACTCTCTCACTTTAGGTTGTTTAACATTTGTTTTAGATTGTAATGATTGTAATGAAGTTTTTCTTCTCTAATAGGAAAAGACATTGGATGGCTTTCATGCATTGTTTTAGATTAAAAACAAATTCAAGAGAAAGAAAGAGACAGAATTAAAAAAGGTTGAAAGATAAGAAATCCACAATGACAGCAAAAGGAGGGGGAAAGGATAGAGTTAGACTAGGTGCTAAGACCTTGGGGGAGGGGGGGGGGGGGGGAGGAAAAAGAAAAAAAAACAGGTCAGGAGGGGCGGGAGTACTCACACAGAGGGAAGAAAGAAAGGGGGGTATCACATAAAAA
>Ga0099822_1005855_pt1 | contig 16061 bp, 10 predicted proteins | sample CowpeawhiteBW_FD_76839 | JGI IMG/M metagenome (GOLD analysis project Ga0099822, IMG submission 76839) | Root nodule microbial communities of legume samples collected from California USA - Cow pea white BW | ecosystem: Host-associated > Plants > Roots > Nodule | place: USA: California | collected...
AAATAATATAGAAAAAAAATAAAACAAAAATAAAAAAAAAAAAAGAAGTTTAAAAAAAAAAAAATTAAAAAAAAAAAAAAAAAATGGGACATGAAGAACTTTTAAAACCTTAACAATGAGAAAGTTCTTCTAAAAATATGTGTATCAAACATCTTTATCAACAAAACCATACAATTTTACAGAAATAATAATAATAAATACAATAACAAGAGAAATAAATTTTAAGCAATTACCCACCCTTGGGAGTATACACTTGAGATACTAATTGTCCCTCCTTCAACCGTGAGTTCATCCTGCTGATTCTGTGGTTCACTAGTTGTTGGGCATTCAGTTGATTGTGCATCAGAGACAGTTCCCTGAAGAGGATGTGCAAGTACACCATCACTTCTGACAGGAACGGACATGTTTGCATGCATAGGCAAAGGAAGAGGTATTCCCTTGCTCACTAAATCAGGTTGCCTCTCTGCTGTCTTGTTGACAATATCCCTGCTCTGATCAGGATCTATCGTGTTCTGTGTGCCACTAAGCATAGTTGGAGAGATACTAACACTGCTTTCATCAAACTTTCCAGGAAAAGGTGAAACAGTACCCAAACCATTCTTTACAGCCGTAGGTTGACCGGCGAAGCTTTGGACACGCCAATGACTATTTCTCTGTATTATTAACACTAAGTAAGAAAGCTTAAAACATATATAGAGCTTATTTGCGTAAACATCACCATAAACACTTCCAAGAGAAGAAAATGCGAACAAAAAAAAAAGGTTTTGCTAACTCATTTATAAGTTAAAAATCTAAATTTGAAGAGGCTAATACGAAAGAGCTTCCACAAATCAGTTTATACAAACATTAGTTCCTTCTTACCCTTTTCTCCTAGAAGTACCTATAGAGAAGTTCGCCCAAACAAGCCCACATTACTCTAAATTATCAGTTATGTACCTAAGTTAACAAGTCATCCAAACAATCTTGATGACAATGGAGGAAGCTCCTATGATAAAGAAAAATATTAGTAGCACACTTTCTTCCTGTTCTCTTGAACACATATTACTATTGAATGGAATTTATTGGAAATCATAAATTTTCATAAGCATCACTTCTTATTTAATGAGTCTTCCACCTATTTTTGTAGTTTTAAACAAATTTTAACCAATAATAAAATTTGTTAGGAGTGTGTTAGAAATTGTTTTGCTAGAACTTCTCTATGATAAAGCACTACTCATAGAATTTGGGTTTCAACCAAACAAAACCCAAAATCACAATGTGAGGGTTGGCCCCTTCACCGATACACACTATTTCGGCTATATTAGTAGACTATACAAGATTTCAATCACACACCTATCACTTGAGCACATCTTGTGACTGAGGTTTTGCAGGTGTGTTTGCAAGTGGCTAATTGGATAAAAGTTGCTGGAAAGGTTCAACAAAATCATCACATGCCATCTTAAAAGTTTTGCTCTGGACTTAACTCATCTCCAAAAGCTAGCTCTTGAGAATTGTCCCTCACTTATTTACACTACTTGGACTATATAACAAATCAAATAATTGTTATCAATTTGTAAAATAATGCACAAAAAGTAGAATTTCAAACCAAAGTTGAGATGAATATAATGAAAAAGTATGGAAAAATGAAGAAAACGTTCTATTTCACTATATTTTCCTATTCCTTAATTTTCATTGATAATTTCTTTTCATCCTGGTACTCAATAGCAAAAGATCCTAAGACATTATGGTTTTTCTAATTTACCCATGGCATCAACTTCGAGGGCTCTTGACCCCAACCTGGATATGAACCTTCATACTTTTGTACTTTCTCCTGCAAGTACTGAACATACTCGATCACCTACAAAAGTACACGACAGATTGACAGGTTGTTAGATATATTCTTAACCATTTAAATAATAAAAACATAATTATTTCTCGCTTTACAAAAATTTACCTCTAACAAAAATGACGCTGTGTCCCTCTTCTGATCACTGTGAGGTATGAGATCCCTCAATATCTGGAATCTGGAGGAAAAGGTTACCAATCATTAACATGACTGCTCTAAATATAGATTTTCACGATGTTATTGCTCTTTAAAGCACAATTACGAAGCCAGTCACAATCATTAACATGGATTTCATTCCAAATATGAAGAAGCGCCTAAACCATAACATACTCCCAAAATGCTTATAACCACTTCTGCAGCAGGACAAAAAACTGAAAAAATGAACTGAAGCAATGAAATGATAAGATCTACAGCAGTGTGCAAAACTTCTAATGAACATATCCACCTTTAGCTCACCGTCCATCAAATAAAATATTTCTCATATATCTCGGAAAGGACTTTAACCGAGTCAAATGGGCATCATGTGATTCATCTAACCGATCTCACCTAGTGGAATAAGGCTTTGTTATTTTCGTTTTGTTGTTGTTGTGCATCAGCAATCAATAATTACTCAATTTTAAACAATAAATTACCAATAATAAGCTATATTTATGTTGTTGTTTGTTTTCTAGCAACTTACACTATAACACCCAATGCACTAGAGCACTGGCTAATCAATAAGAGTTGCACACAAGACATACCTCTCGTTTATCTTGCTCCTTCTCCGCTGCTCGGTCACAGAATGTTTCGATCTTATCGCACTAGCCTTATCAATGGCTTTTCCATCTGCTATAACAATCACAACTCTAATTTCATTCAAACATGAACTTGAGATGGCAAATGAATCCAATTCTACATTTCAGACGCTAAACAAAAGCTTCCCCAACTAATTAAATTTTCACCAAATACAGAAAACCTCACAAAAAACTGTGCTTTTTAGAAGCACGCACACATCAGTAGATTTAACACAACCCACAACATAAAAAAAAAAAGAAGGGAAACCCAAGAACAGCCACAACCTCGAATGAAACAAAGAACCACCCGACAATTGGATCTAACAAGAACGTAGGAATGCCATGTAATACTACAAACATGTTTGTCCATGAAAATTAAAAGGGGTACCTTTGTTGGTGTTGGGGGCAGAGGAAGTGCCTTGTTTCTTGGAAGAACCAAAGTCTTCTTCGTCGTACTCATCCTCTTCCTGATTCCCTTTCCCTGCTCTCATTGTTCTAAGAAAAGGGTATCACTGACCAGTTCTTCTGAATCACGAAAAAAAAGAGAACTTTGGGGGAAACAGGGATACCCAGATGGGGAATTGAGAAAGGGAACGTCGTCGGGTGAGATTCTGAGAAGGGCGTTCGCCGGAGGCGTTGAGGTGGCAGCTAGTTTTTCCGGCGACGGACATGTGTGAGTCAGCAGCTGAGAGAGATGGAGGGATAGGATGTGGGTGAGCCCATGCGTGTCTCGTGAGCCTTCTTCATTTGACAATAAACCAAACCACCCTCTCCCCTATTGTGTCTTCTCATCAAAATTTTCGGAGTCTTTACCTGAAACATCATAATTACAAAAAAATAAAAAAAATAAAACTATAATTTGGTTCATGTTAGGTACTTAGAAGGTATGACAACTATATGTATTATAATAGTTATTATAATTTTATTGTAGTATATGTATATTAAATTTCTTTATTTTAAGTACACATTTTACTTCCTAGTCATTTTTTAGTTTATGTAAAATTATTTTAATTACCACTTTTTAAATAACATTTAAAACTAATTATTTCTCCTTTTCTAGATCTCCTTTTTATATCTTTCAAAAAGAAATTATTCTTTCACATTCTATTCCGTTTGTTCTATCACTTTATATTCCTCTAATTTTAAATTTAAATTTCTTAAATAACATTTTGATTTTAAAAAAATAACATCAAAATAAATAAAAATATAACTTTTAAAATTAATATGTAAAATAATTAAAATTATCATAACAATTAAATTTTTAACTCAATAAAATGAAGTAACATAATAAAAAAACAAACGTATTAGTACCTGCATTTTCACAAAGTAATCGTAAATTTAATTAGATTGTTGTGCTAATGTTATTGAAAACATATTTCCATTTGATTACAAATTGCGATAATAAATATGTTTGTATTTTTTATAGAAATTTTTACACTTTATTATCAATTAGGAAAGAAAATAATAATACAACATAAATAATAATTTAAAGTTTAAAAGTTAAAATCCTATCATTTCACGATAAGTTAACTTTGAAATGTTACTCAACTTTTTATTGTAGCTTTTTACATTCAAAATATTTAGCAGTGGACAGTTTGATGAAATAATCAACCATTTAGTGTTTATATTATACTCTAGTATTTTACTTGTTAGTTGTAACGGGTGGAAAAAAATTCAATTTTCTTGATCTGATCCACTTTTGTTCCGATTCAATTCATTTAGGATCCATTTTATTAAAAATTCAATCCCTTTAAAATTTATTTTGTTGGATCTAGATTTCAATCTAATATACATTTTATATATTTTATAGATTAGATATCGATTCTATAAATCCAGATATTCAAATATGGATAATTCAAAAAATCCAATCCAAATTTTTAATTTAAATTTTTAGTTGGGTTAGGTTAAAGGTCGAAATTGACTAGCCCAAATTTGACTAAGTTAGCATAACCCTATACGAAATTTGGTCGAATTTAGCCAAATTCAATCAAGTTGGCTCCGGTTGAAATTTGACCCAACCGACATTGGACCAAATTTGAAAGTATTCGCCGAGTTTACCTCGACCCAAATTCAATTGTATTGGCCTAAGTTGGCATCAGACTAAAAATCCAATTTATGATACCCCTAATTAGTTGTCAGCTAGTTAGTTGTCAGCTAATTAGTTGTGTATGTATTCTTTGATGACTCTACTACGTTGATAGTTGTATATTTTAATATTCATTTGTTTTCTATTGCAATATGATCTCATCTCCATTAATGTTATTAGCTTTTTTTTACACTTTTTTGCTTTTTTTTCTGTGTTTATTTGACATATGTGTCCAACAAGCTAATATGTTACGATAATTTGTGCGTCACATCTAACATTGAAAAGTGTAATGAAAAGAATTATTTCAACTTATGAAGGATTATAGTTGGGAGATTTTCGGAAGAAGCAAAGTATGTAAGTAGTGTTATCAAGTAATACATAAAGAGACAAGTTCTAGAGATACAAAAAGAAAAGTACTGCTACGAAATACGGAAATTATAATGACATTTTAGGAAGGTTATAGCAAAACCAATGTATAAAAAAAATGGTGCCATTATTGTAATATTTGAATACAAATTTATATTAATTGTAATTGAAATTGATGTAATATTGCATATGAACAATCGATGTAATATCCCAATAAACTTAAAAAAAAAATTAAAACATAGTGTTGAGGGAAATCAATGTAGTATCCATTTTTTTCATCGAAGCTCGTGCTACTTCTTATTTGTGCATTTCTCTTTCATTTCCATGCTTCATCTTCTCCATTTTCACTTTTTTCCAATTTTGGATTTGTAAGTTCCTCCACTTAGTTTTCATGCTTCATCTTCGTTGCACCCTCTCTAGTCCCACATTCATTGTGCATGTTCGTTTTAGCTCTCTCCTTTCTCATTTATTGTGTGCCTCCATTCCATGCTATTGAAACCTTACTATTTAGGGTTTCTATTGTTAGGGTTAGTTAGGGTTGTTTTCCCCTTCTGTTATGGAGAGAGCTAAAGCTGTTTGCTCACCGTTCTCATACTTTACTCTTTCTTCTTTTCTTCTCTTCATCCTTCTTCTTCCTCCATTTTTGCTCTTGATTTGTATGTCTAGGGTTTTTTATCTGAAGAGAGAAGAAAGAGCTTTTCTCGTTTACGCGTTCTGCAATGATGCCAAGGTTGTAATATGGTATCAAAGCAGGTTCATAGCCTGCTATATTTTCATTTGCCCACTTTGCCCTCTTGTCCTAGTGGTCTGCTATTTTCAAGAAAGGTTCTTGCACCATGGAGAATGTCAACAACAACAAAGAAATTAAATCAGAAGTTGACAATACGAGTCAACATACACAAAGATTGGATCTTGATCAATCTCTCATTCCCACCAGCCCATACTACATACATCCAAGAGAGAACCCAGGACAAGTTCTTGTGTCACCACCTCTAAATGAGACAAATTATAGCTCATGGAGTAGAAATATGAGAAGGGCTCTTATGTCCAAGAATAAACTAAAATTTGGATGGCAGCATAAGAATTCCTACCAAAGATGAACCCCTCTATAAAGCTTGGGAAAGAGCCAATGTCATGATTTTATCTTGGATTATTAGGATTCTTTCTCCTCAAATAGAAAAAAGCGTCATCAATATTAATTCTGCCAAAAACCATTGGGATGACCTAAAGGAAAGATTCACAGAAGGGGATTATTTTTGCATTTCAGATCTTCTTCAAGAAATGCACTTTACCAGGTAAGGGGAAAGGAGTATCACTGAATTTTCCACTGATCTGAAGATTATTTGGGAAGAATTGGAGTTTATGTAGGCATGTTCCCAACTGTGTCTGTGGTAAGTCTTGTGAATGTAATCTTTCTAAAATTTTTCATGAAACAAAGGGAAGTAGAGTATGTGATATGTTTTCTAAAAGGTCTAAATGATAACTATAATACTATTGTTAGAACCCCTACCTAATATGAATAAAGTTTACTCCCTCATTATGCAACAAGAAAGACAGAACAATGGTGTTGCTGGTTTAAACCTTGAAAGTAAGGTTTTCTTTAATGCCATTGAAAGGCATTATAAATCTCAAGAACAAAGCAATTGGAGAGGTCAAGGAAGAGGTGTTGGTTCTCGGTCTTAAGAAAGGGGAAGAGGAAGGAATCCCAACTATGGCAAACAATGTTCTTATTACCATTAGATGAATCACACAATAGAGGAATGCTACTCAAAACACGAGTATCCCTCATGGTATAAGCAAAGGAATGAATACAACAACAATTCCCAAGAAACAGAAAGTCAACACAAAAGAGAACAACAAGTTTGCAATCTGAGTATGAAAGAAGACCCTAATGACAAGCAGAATGTCAAGGATGAAACTATTAATGGGCTAACCGCAGAACAAATGCAGAAGCTGCTAAAACTCTTGAATGACTCTGATGATTATGGACATAGTATTAATCAAATACAGAAACATGCAAATCCAACTGACAAAATCCCCCAAGGTACCTTTGGATTGTTGATACATGTGCAATTAACCATGTTGCACAAAATAAAGAATACTTCACCACTTTTTTTTCCAAAATAAGACCTGTGAATATAAAGCTGCCTAATAATCGTAATGTTATTGCTAAATTTGGTTAAACAGTTCAATTTTCTGAAAATTTCATTCTTTTTAATGTATTATATGTTCTAGAAATCTCTTTCAATTTAATTTCAGTTTAAACCTTGATCAAGGATTTGAACTATAATCTGATTTTTTTTTTCCTTTACGTGTTGTCAGATGCATGACATTATTACATCTCAGATGATTGGACAAGTTGATTTCATTCTTTTTTCCCCTTGTATTGTGCTTAATTATGCTAAGTGTGATGTTGATACTTGGCATTATAGACTTGGGTACCCAGCCCATAAAGTTATTGAATACATTTATAAAACCTTTCCTTATATTCAATCTAAAGGTTCTGATGTTTGTGATGTATGTCATTTATCCAAACAACATAATATGCCTTTCACTAAAAGAGATATTGTTTCTAATTGTTGTTTTGACCTTGTTCATCTTGATATATGGGGACCCATAGCTATTCCTTCCATTCATGATCATAAGTATTTTCTAACTGTGGTAGATGATCATTCTAGGCACACATGGATTTCTCTTATGCACTCTAAATCTAAAACAAAAAACTTATTTAAAAATTCATAATTCATATTAAAAACCAGTTTGACAAAATCATCAAGTGTTTTAGATCTGATAATGGGCCAAAGTTCAACTATGTTGCTATATTTGATGCTTATGGATAAATCATCAGAAAAGTTATGTAGAAACTCCACAACAAAATTAAGTTATGGAGAGAAAACACCAACACATCCTCAATGTAACACATAGTTATTGTTTCAATCTAATCTGCCCAAGGCTTATTGGTGTTATGATTATACTTATATTGTTCATATCATTAACAAATAACCTATTGTTGTTCTAAGTGATAAATGTCTTTATGAAATTTTGTATGATAAGCCTCCTACATTCCTCAATCTGAAGGTTTTTGGAACTCTATGTTTTGCTAGTACTCTTGATAATAATAGAACCAAGCTGGACCCTAGGGCTAGAAAATGTGTGTTTTTGGGTTTTAAAACTGCTATTAAAGGCTATGTTCTTCTTAACATTATGAGTAGAGATATTTTCATCACCAAGAATGTGATATTCTATGAAAATACTTTTCCTTATAAGACTTTGAAATAATGCATTCAAACCACTAATGATAACAATCATGACTTGGATTTCTTGTTGGAAGACGAAGGTCATTCCCTAAAAAATGACAGAGGTTCTTATCAAGTTCCTCTTAGAGAAACCACTGATAATATAGAAACAAAATCCATTCCTAAAATTGTTAGTGATGATTCTACCAATAATGAAGATAATGACTAACTGAGCAACAATGATCAAAACTCATAATATACAAATCTGCAAAGATCAGAAAGGCAAAGGTAGACTCCTTCTTATCTAAAGGATTACATACACCACGTGAACAATTCCATGAAACCTAAACATTTTATCCATAACAAATCTGTTCAGAAAACCAATTACCTAATTACTTATGTTCTTTTATATAAATCCTTATCTAAGGAACACCTTAATTACACTCTTGTTGTGTCTTCTTATCATGAACCCCAAACTTATGTTGAAGCTTGTCAAGATATTAAGTGGGTTGATGATATTATTAAGGAAAAAAAAAAGCTCTAGAAAATAATAAGACTTGGAATTTTATTGATCTTCCTAAGGGAAAGAAACCAATAAGATGTAAGTGGATTTTCAAAATTAAATACAATTCTGATGGCATTATTGAAAGACACAAAGCAAGACTTGTAGCTAAAGGTTACACACAATTGGAAGGAATTGACTTTATTGACACTTTTTCCCCTATAGCTAAACTCATAACAATGAGACTTCTGTTAGTCATTGCAACCACAAAAAATTGGTACTTACACCAACTAGATGTTGACAATGCTTTCTTACATGGTAACTTTGACAAAGAAGTGTACATGGACCCACCTCCAAGACTTCAAATTCCTAAACCAGGTCAAGTATGCAGGCTAACCAAATCTCTCTATGGCCTAAAACAAGCGAGTCGTCAATGGTTTGCTAAATTGTCCTCTTTCCTTACTTCTATTGGTTTTATACAATTCAAATATGATTACTCTTTATTTACTAAAGAGAGCTTAAATACTTTCACAATTCTCCTTATCTATGTGGATGATTTGATTTTGGCAGGAAATTCTATGACTAAAATTGAGAGGATAAATACTTCCTTGCACAAAGCCTTCAAAATTAAATATTAGGACCCTTAAAATACTTCTTGGGTTTTGAGGTGGCTAAATCTAACAAGGGATTAATTTGTGTCAACGAAAATATGCTCTAGATATTCTATCTGAAAGAGGGATGCTAGATTGCAAACCTAAACAGACTCATATCATGAACAACACTAATTGGGAAGTTGAGCTTTTTAAAAATCATGATTCCTACAGACACCTAATTGGGAAGTTGTTATATCTAACTAACTTTATACCTGACGTTAGTTATTTTGTACACTTAATAAGCCAGTTTGTGTAGGCTCCTACCATCCACCATAATTAAGTAGCCCAACACATCTTGAGATACATTAAAGCAAGCCCAACTAATGGTCTTTTCTTTGCTGCTTCCAACAACATCAAAATCAAGGCCTTTAGTGACTCTGATTGGGCTAAATGACCAAACACAAGACGTAGTGTAATAGGCTACTATGTCTTTTTAGGCACATCTTTGATTTCTTGGAAATCAAAGAAGTAGAGCACAATGTCTAGCTCTTCTTCAAAAGTCGAATATAGGGCCCTAGCTACTACCACCTGCGAGTGTAAAACTCGAGAAATTTAAATAATTAAATAAATAATTATTTAATAAATGCAGGTAGTGGGAATATTTATAGCATTTAATACTTGGAATTATGACATGAAAAAGTACTAGCTTAAGTGGTTGAGAGTACTTGGTTGTGTTGAGAGGACTTGGGTTTGAGTCCCGAGTATACTAATTGTTTGTCAATTTAATTGTTTTATTGTTTTGTGGGTATACTTGAGACTAGAGTAGTAAGATAAAATCATAGATAAGTATGAATTACCACGAAACAAGAATTTGTTGAATGGTTGTGCATTGACTTGACATTGGTAGGGTTGTCAGTTCAAATCTTAGCAAGAGTAAAATCATAACATTTCTTTTGCCTTGGGTACGAATTGAGGAGATGAAGAGCTAAAGATAGGTTCCATGAATCTTGACACAGACAAAGATATTAATTTGAATTGATTAGTTATTAAGGACCAATTAAGGAATTGATTTGAAGTTAATTTCATTTTAATTTAATTAAATTCGTTTAGGGTTGCAAAAGTAAGGAAAACCAACCACCAAACTGTACTAAAATGCTGAACTGAGAGTGATTTAAAGGACGAGAGAGTGGGAGACCAAAGGGAGGACAACTTAGATCAAGGAGAAAGCTAGAATGTTCTTGGAGCGAGGAATCCAAGTTAGGGGAGTTGCCTTACATGTTAAATTCAATTGTATATAATTTGATGTTGTATGATCACTATGTGGACCTTTCTTTTTGTCAAATTTCGTGAATGTGTTCCAGAAATTGCCTGGCGGTCTTAAAGACCCGCCAGGCGACACATGTGTCTGAATCCAATTTTTTGGGTTTTGTGATGAACCGCCTAGCGGTCGTGTTGTACCCACCATGCGACGCGAACTAGGATGTCCAGTTCTTGGTTTATGGTGGTTCTGGTAACATCCGCGGTTTGGTTGCCGTCGATCTTTATTAGATAAAAAGGTTACCCCATTTGGGAGGGTTCTTTTGTAGATTCTACTAGTAATGGGTCTTCGCCAAAGCCTCTTATCGTTGTTGCCCCTGTTGCCACTTCCCTTGGGTGGTCGTAGCTCCTTAGAAGAAGAAGAAGAAGAAGAAAAAGGCAACAAAGATGAAGAAGGTTATGTAACCAAAATGAATGGTCCAGAGGCATGATTAGTTTCCTCCTATAAGGGATTCCAGATACACCTAGGTACTAGACAAGGTTGAATCTTATGCTTCATAATTTGATATTGTCGATAGGGTTTTTGAGCTTGTTTCTACTTTTAACTTTTCCCATGACGAGCTCATTATTTTGTCATGTCCCCTACCGGATAGGATTTTTTTGAGGCCTCGAGAGTAAAAGGACAATTACGTCTATTTGTTTCAATTCCTTAGGGAGTTTGGCATCTCCTTCCCATGTCCAACTTCGAGAGTGGTCTTCTTTCTTTGCTTTCTATAGTTCCTAGTCAACTTCATCCCAATAGTTAGGCCTTTGCAAAAGCCTTCCAGATTCGGTGTAACCAACTCGGTCTTACACCAACTCCCCATCTGTTTATGTATTTTTATTAGTTGAAGCATGGTGCCAAAGTTGGTTGGGTATCCCTAAATGATGCTTAGTATGGTTCTCTAATCACCATGTACACACAATCATTTAAAAAATTTTAAAACTAGATTCTTCAAGTTGAAGGCCTCGTTGATGAGGCCTTGCTGAAATTTTTCTTGCACCCTAGCTCTCAAAGGCCAAGGTTTCTTATGTATTGGAGCATTTTGGAGAAGTTTCCTCAACCAATTTCCTCGACCCCTCAATTATCGAGAAATACTTTGTGTCCTAGATGCTAATGACCCTACTAGTTACTTCGAGGGTAAGGTTAATGGTATCTTTGTTGTGTCTTATGTAGGTATGGCTTTTAACACTTCCTCGCTCTTTGTTGAGATAATGTCGAAGGATTTTGACTTCCAGAAGTAGTGGCCTCTCCAACTAAAAAATAGAAGGTTGACCAAGCGATGATGGTTTCTACATCTCTTGTTGCAAATCTAAATCTTAAAACAAGGGCTACCTCGGTAGTAGTGGATTTGACTGTCGACAAGACCTTAAGGTGAACATGTGGGAGTTTTTCTGACCAAGAAGGGGGTGTCAGAGGGCACCGAGTTGGAAAAGGATCCCCTGGCTGAAGAGATGCCCCAAGTGCAGCTCGTAGTGCATGTGGCCAAGCCTACATTTGGTGGGACATTTTCTCGTGGCATTTCCTTGCTTTAAACTTCAAGTCCCAAGCATATTCTAGGCTTCTTTATTGAGGAACCAGGTCGACCTTTTGTGCAGAGCATGTCTCGGCCACCATGGCAAATGTTCCTTCACTATGGCACCTTAAGATGCTCGAAGGTGAGAATTGGATGGATTCAGCTGAGATAATGATGGCTCAGTGCATGGCCATGATGTGTCATTGTAAGGGCTATATGACTGAAAGAGATGAGAAGGAAAAGGTTGAGCTTCTACCCAAGGTGGCAAAAGGAAGATAATAAGAGGAAGTTAAAGGAGGTGGAAGAGGAGTTAAAGACCTTAAAGGTTGTGGAGGCCAGGGTGAGGGGAAGGAGTAGGTGTTGGAAGCCTTGAAAGTGGAGGCGACCAAGCTGAAGACCTAAAGGCATGATGTGGCTAACTTGAATCGGGTCCTAGGTCAAAACCTCACCAATAAAGATTTGGAGTTCGTACAAGGTTTGAGCCAAATCAATCTTTGGACTTCAGAGCTCGGATTCCTAAAGGGAGGAAAACAGGGCCTGGTCATTCCGGTTGAAAAGGCCCAGTAGAGTGCTAAGATTTTGAAGGTGGAGGTGAATCTCCTGAAAGAAAGAAAGTTAGGTTTGTTTCTATTGAACTTGCCATTTAGGCACTTGTTTCGAAAAGGCCAAGAGGCAAGCAACCCTCTTCAACCCTGGTTTGGACTTATAGCACTTTAATGCAGACAAGGAGGTTGTTGACAACATCCTTGTTGACGATGTGGAAGAGGCCGACTAAGATTATGTTGAGGTTAATGTTTAAACCAATGTTCAGGCGGATGTTAAGGCCCACTAATCTACACAAAAATTTATTTTTGCTTCTTGTTGTTTCTTTTCTTTATGTAATGAACTATGTACATTTATACAATGCTTATAACATATTGTGTGTAATGAATTATATACTATGAAAATTTATGCAATGCAAACTCCATTATGACTAATGATTAGATGCCAGAAAACATGTTAAGTTGTTGGTTAGGCTTTAACTTTTATGCTATCTTATAGATAGGTTATAATGTCGCCATTGCGGGCTTATGTTACCACCTAGATAACTCAGGTGCCAAATTTGTGAGCTTATGTTACATTATTGGTAATTTGGGTGTTGCATTTGTGCACTTATATTACCGCTTAAGTAAGTCTAGGTGTCGCATTTGTGGGCTTATGTTATAGTCTTGGTAACTCGGGTGTCGCGTATGCAAGCTTATGTTACGGTCTAGGTTATTCAGGTGTCGCGTTTGTGGGCTTATGTTACCATTTAGGTAACTCGGATGCTACGTTTGTGTAAGACATGTGGAATTTAAATAATTAGTTAAAGAATTAATTAATTAATAAATGCAGGTAGGGAGAGCAGTTATGATAATTAATTCTAACTTATATGATGTGGAAAAATACTAGTTCAAGTGGTTGAGAGTACTTAAATGTGTGAGAGGACTTGAGTTCGAGTTCTATGTTTGCCATTTATGTGTTATTTATGTGATTTTATATTTATATATATATATGATCATGTTGTGAAATAATATAATATTTGAATTATATTAGTTAGTAAGAAACATGAATTGGCATGATGGTTTAGCATTGACTTGGCATTGGTGTGGTTATGTGTTCAATCCTTGGAGAACTCAAATTAAACTTTATTTTTTTTTTGCTATTTTGGGTTTTGGCTTGAATTTAAAGGGTTAAGGGAAACCCTAGATGCATGGGCAGCCAAGTGTGGCTGAGAAACAAATCATAAAGGATCAATGAATGATAATAAAAATTACCATTAAACCTTAAATTCGTTTTTGGTAATTATCTAGCTTTAGGGTACCTTTAAAAGACCAATGTGAGGTAAGAAGAAGGGTTTTGGCAAGCTGTGAGTGTACTCAGAAAATAGAGATGAAAATCATAGTGTAGAGAGTGTGGTGAGTGAACTATTGAGGCTGAGTTGAGGAGAATCAAGGGAGACTATTGGAAACAAGGAAGAATCAAGAGTCGTTCAAACTTTTAAGCGAAAGGATACAGGTTAGGGGAGTTTTCACGTAATTTTTATGTTGAGTATGAATTGTATAAATGATGTTATAAATTATATGCATGTTTCTGGGTCTGGTTGCATTTTTTTCGTAATTCTGAAAAATTTCCAAAACCCGCCTAGTAGGCTGTTCATAACCACCTAGCGGCACGTGAACTTAAACATGGTTTTAGGTTCATAGGGAGGAACTGCTTGGCGGCACATTCTCGGCCGCCAAGCGACGCATGGGGTTTTTACCAGATTCTGGGTTTTTGGATGAAGGGCCTGGCAGTGCAGATCAAGCCGTCAGGCGACGCGAGCGATATGTCTCGATTCTGATGATTTTGGGGTTCTGGGATTACGTTGATTGGAGGAGAAACTAATGGTAATTGTAGACGGATAATTTGAGGTTGAATTGACTTTGAATTTCATGTAGTGGATGAATAATTTGAATGGAAGAGTGTTAAGGTTGGAAAGAATGGGGGTTTTTGCTATTTGATCAATTGGTGCTAAAATTTTAAAGGGAAATTGTAAGGGTTGAGTGTGGGTTGCCCATTGGGCTGTACACGAGCGAATTAGAGTATGAACTAGAGAAAATTGGGTAGAGAGCGCAGATAGGGAGTGAAGGAAGTTGTTAGGTGGTGTGACGGAATCTGAAATTTTCCAAGACTAATGCATCGCCTGGCGGGTTATAGGGTACCGCCAGGCGACAACGAGACAACCAGAAGTGTTCTATGAATTTTGGGGTGCGTTGGGTTCGACTTGGAAGCTTTGATGACCTGGACATGAAATGATATTGAATAATTAAGTGAAAATGCTACTCTTGGACCTCTAAAGTTGGTTAGTAAATTGTGAAGGATAAGAGATGGGAACTAATGAGTGGACTTAGAATCTATGAATAGGTTGTATTAGGACTGAAGTATAAGGTATGACAGAGGTTAGTATGTATTGCTCATAAACCTAGCTAGTGGTTAGGATGGTTGACTTGGAGGAACTGATAACTTGTGCATAAGGATCAAATAGTATATTACAAGGCATAATATATGATTGTGTTGAGGGTATGAATGGATTAAATATGATACTAGTGGGTAATAGTGACACTAGTCATAAGGTAGTATGAGATGTAGGAGTTGTGTGGTATAATGGGATAGAAACACTACGTAAGGGTAAGAATAGTGGTGAAGCAATGCCTGATAAAGAGAAATTATATTCTGGAGGTATGAGACTGTAAAATAGAGGTTCATAAAATGGCTGGAGTGCAGAAAGATCAGTACAACACGCTGTACTGGTGTGGCGCCTAGCGGCGGGGTTTAGTCCGCCAGGCGATAGCGAGGAAACAGTGGGGCCCTGGTGTAAGGGACGCCTAGCGGAGGGGGATGTTCCATCAGGCGATAGCGGCAGAATCAGTGGGCTCCCTGAGTATGTGCACCTAGCGGTGTGGGCTATCCCACCAAGCGATGGCTGTTGTGATTGATGGTTTTGAGGCGCTTGGCGCCTAGCTGTACATGTCCCCCGCCAGGCGATCTGGAAGCTGGTAGCGCCTGGCGGTACGTGTCCCCCGCCAAGCGATTTTACTACTGCAGCCTAGAGTTGTTGGTTCTGTAGCGCCTGGCGGTACGTGTCCCCCGCCAAGCGATTATGCTTGTTTTTATTTTGCTAATGGTGACTTTAGAGGGAAATGGGAAAAGTTAACAGAGGCCATGGGAAGCAGTACGGCCAAGGGGGGGGGGGCTGCATTCCCATTCATGATGAGAGATGGAGAGTTATTAAAAGGTAAATGAAATTAAATTCGTTTTAATATTTTAAGTAACCTAAAGTACTAGTTTAAAAGGAAAAAGTTGGAG
>Ga0099822_1005864_pt1 | contig 16046 bp, 6 predicted proteins | sample CowpeawhiteBW_FD_76839 | JGI IMG/M metagenome (GOLD analysis project Ga0099822, IMG submission 76839) | Root nodule microbial communities of legume samples collected from California USA - Cow pea white BW | ecosystem: Host-associated > Plants > Roots > Nodule | place: USA: California | collected...
TAAAAATTATAATAACATAAAATAAAATATTATAAAATTTTCTTTATTATATATATATATATATATTATATATATATATATATATATATATATATTTATTTATTTATTTTGTTTACAAGTCTCCAAAGTTAGTCATTTCACATTGTTAATTTAGTTTTATATATATATATATATATATATATATTTTGTTTTTCTACCATATGTGTAAAAGTTATTTTACTTTTCTTTTTCTATTTATTTTACTTTTAAACTAATTTGTATTAAAAATGAAAATATATTTCTATACTACTTTTTTATTCTTAATTTTATCCTTTTATAATTTTTAATTGATTGGTCATTTAAAAAATAACTTATATTTAAAATATTAATTTTTTAACTATTTTTTTCAATTTTAATTCTAACCTTTTATAATTTCTAATTAATTGGTCATTTAATAAATTATTAATGTTTTTATACTTTTTTTTCATTTTTAATTTTATCCTTTTATGATTTATATTTGCATGCTCATTTAATAAAATTAAATTTTATTAAAAGATAACTTATATTAAAATATTAATTCATTTTTTTAATACTATTTTTGCATTCTTATTTTTTTTTTTATAATTTCTACTTAATTAGTAATTTAATAAGTTAAGTTATTGAAGAATAACTTATATTTAAAGTATTAATTATTTTTTCCCACCTTTTATTTTTTTATGATTTATAATTACTCAGTTATTTAATAAAGTTAAATTTAGAAAAATACAATTTTCTTTTATTTTTCAAAATATTATTATTTAAAAAGTAATATATATTCATTAACATTACAAATTTTTTATATTATCATATACGTAAGATTTTAGAAAATGGCGTTTTAAAAGTGATAGTGGTTTAAAAATAGTGAGACTCGGTTATTTTAATATTAAAATATTTTATTATAAATAGAATTATTATAAACGAGTTTCATTATTTTAAAACACATCATCTCTCTAGAAACCACTTTTCTAGAGTTCTCTGACTTCTCTCTAGAGGTTTTGTCTCTCTTGTCGTCTGATTGAAGAACCGAGACCATAGGATTGATCCTCTCGGCTAGCTCTTCAAATTGGATCGATCAATTTCTCAGTTCGCGTAAGTTGAGTTTTTACTCTCTTTTTAGTCTTTTTATGTTTTCTGTTGCATGCGAGCTCTCGTCCACTTGCATGTGACCCTTTTAATATCAATATGAGTCTCTACTGATCAATGATCATAACGGTATGTCATGATCGTTCTTGTGATGTTTCTATGTGTAGATAGAGCATCCTGTGGAGTTAGAGGCGTTGACATTTTTAAGGCATTAACGTTTATAAAGTTGTCTAAGTAGGATAACAGTAAGGGAAGTTAACTCATTTTTCTAAATTTCACATATAAACCATGTCTGATGAACTTGATTGCATAATTGTGTGCTGAATTGATGTTTGGAATGTGTGATTGGGTATATGATTGAGTGTGGGCATGAATTATGGGCTGTTGCATGTGAGAACAGATTGAGAATCTAGTATTTTTGCCTAAGCGAGCCGCTCTCGCTTGAGCGAAAACACCCGAAACTCATCCCTATCACTGCACGAGATCTCGCCTAGGCGAGCCAGTCTCGCTTGAGTGAGAGTCACTCTCGTCTAAGCAAGACAGCTTAGCCTAACCGAGAATTCGTCCAGAGTTTGAATTGTTCTCTGTTTCGAGCCTCGCTCAAGCGAGAATGATGCGCCTAAGCGAGAGAGCCCTCTCGCCTGGGCAAGACCTTCTAGCTTGGGCGAGAACCTTTGCAACTGAGTGTTATTTCTCTGTTTTGATGGATGAATCTATGTTTGAACATTAAAATTAATTTTTAGTTATGATATGCATGGATTGTTGTGGCTGGTAATAGGTGTGGTGAAATTTCATGAATTTGGATTATGAGAAGATGTAATTGAACTAGAATTTCAAGGGAAATTCCAATGAGCGTGTTAGTATGTCTAAGGACATAAGGATTCACTTTTGGTTGGTATCTTGAAACTCCAATAATCATTCACGCTCAAATAGAGCGGAATAGATTATGTCGTAAGGAGTAGCAGGAGGTCCTAGTCTTTGGACTTGATCAGTCTTAAAGGCGAAGGGGACTTACCCTGGGAGTGGTTGGGTGATAACCCCTTGAGGCCAAACTTTGCAAAGTTTGGGAACCTTCACAGGTGCAAGCCACCAAGAGGTCCGATGTCACTTACATAATCCGGATTTTGAATCTAGAGAATATATTTGTACTGTGTTTGTGGTGGCCTTTGTGATTCTGGTGAAAATGAGAAAGATTGCATGTTTTGTGTATAATTGAATTACATGATTTTTCTTATCAGATTAGCTTACCCTTGCTTTTTGTGTTTCTGTCTCATGTTGTATGTTTTCCTTTTGTGATGATCACCTTTTTGGTGGGAGCATATGTGGTTGCAATGTCAGAGGCACTTCTGGAGGATGATGAGCCATCGTTTTAGTTGAGAAGGAGCCCTCTCAGTGGGAGCTTTAGCAATGGTCGGTTTAAGTATATATTTTTATTAGTTTAGTTTAAGTGTATAAGTGATATATTTTTATAGTTATATCTTTTGTAAGACTGTATTAATATATTGGATACACTAAATTATCTGTTTTGGAACTATGACAAAACTCTCTATTTTTATTAGTTTTAAGCTGTTAAAGATTGAGATGTTACCATATAAACATTTTAAAAATTTGTCTCTCTAAATAATTATTTTACTTTTTTTTTGTGTCATTTCATTTGATTTTAAATTGATTTACCTTAAAAATGAAAATATATTTCAACTTCATTATTTAATATCTAATAAATTATTATTTTATTTCTTAAATAACACTATTAATTTCTCAAATTTAGAATCGTCATATTAATTTTTTAAATGTAAAATATTTCTAAAGTGTAAATTCTTTTTTCAATCAATTTAATCCATGGTAGATATCTCCCAAAATTATTATAATTTTTTTATTTTTAAAATAAAAAAATAATTATTTTTTTATGGGTATCCTTAGATACATTTTAGTCATAATTAAAAAAATTAATGTATTTTCAATATATTTATTATTAAATAATAGCTTATATTTGTTGTATTAGTTATTTTTTCTATGTTATTTTTTTATATTATATTAACATATAAGAAAAGAAGATATTATCATATAAGAAAATAAGTACCAGAAAATTTAATTTATTGCCCATATTTATTTTGTTGCTAAGTATATAAAGAGTTAGTTTTGTACTCATTAACAATGATAACTTCTTCTTCTTTTTATTTATATTTTTTTTCTGCCACATATATATAGAAGTTATTTTACTTTTTTATTTATTTTATTTTTAAACTAATTTTTCTTAAAAATATTATCATATAAAAAAAGAAAATGTTAGAAAATTTACTTTATCACTTATTCATTTTGTAGACAAGTGTCCATAGTTTTTTAGTCATTTCACAATAATAACTTTTGCGACCACATGTGGAATAAAGTTATTTTAACTTTTTTATTTATTTTATTTTAAAACTAATTTTTCCTAAAAATGAAAATATATTTCTATATTTTTTTTAATTCTTAATTTTATCTCTTTATTATTTCTAATTACTTGGTAATTTAATAAAGTTAAATTTAGAAAAATGTATTTTACTTTTATTTCTCAAAATATTATTATTTTAAAAATGATATATATTTATCAACATTAAAAATTATTTACACTATCATATAAAAAGTTGCCTCACTAAAGAATATTTTTACTTTTTTTATCATTTCATTTGTGTTTAAATTGATTTACCCTAAAAATGAAAATATAGATCAACTTCATCATTTAATATCTAATAAATGATTATTTTAGTTCTTAAATAACGCTATTAGTTTCTCAAATTTAGAATGGTCATATTAATTTCTAAAATGTCAAATATGTTTAAAGTGTAAATTCTTTTCTTAATCAATTTAATCCAATGGTAGACATTTCCAAAAATTATTATGAAAATAAGTTGATTTAAAAAAAATAAATAAATATTTCTTTATGTGTATCCTTAGATGCATTTTAATCATAATTAAAAGTTTTTTCTAATGTATTTTCAATATATCTATTATTAAATATTAACTTCTATTTAAAGTGTTAATTATTTTTTATGTTATTTTTTTCATTCTTAATTTTATCTTTTCATAATTTGTAATTACTTGATCATTTAATAAATAATTAAAGAATAACTTATATTTTTAAAGTATTAATTCCTTTTTCATATTATTTTTATTAATTTTATCCTTTTATGATTTCTTATTACTTGGTCATTTAATAAAATTAAATTTAGAGAATATATTTTGTCAAATGGAAATTATTGGATATTTCGACTTAGGTTTTGCTATATGTAAGGATGATTTGAGATCCACTTTAGTCTATAATTAGGGCATTTAGTCATGAGATTTGGTTGAGAAACTTTGTCACTAGGTTAAAAATTGTTACAAAATTTTGAAAGATCATTTAAGTTACATTGTGATAACAATCAAGTGTCTTATATTTCAATGGTAATAAGAATTTGATCAAATCAAAACACATTGACATCAAGTTCTCAGTTGTCAAAGAAATGATACAAAGTGGACAAATTTGTATAGAGCATATATGGATACACTCCATGATAGCAAATTCTCTTACAGAGGGTCTTCCACCCAAGGTCTTTTTTACAGTTTGAGGAATTTTTAGTTTAGCTGGAGTTATGTGATTTATGTTTTATGTTTGGTATTATGCATCCATACTCTTATATTTTGATAATTTCTTTTGATCAAATATAAAATTTGATATTCAATCATTACACTTTGTATAATAATGTTGTTGATTGATCTAATTAAGGTTAAGTAGGACTAGTTCAAAATCGACATGTACATGCCACCTTCATGTTATTTTCATGGTACACATTTCATGACGAGTCTATGTAAGACCCGAGAAATTTAAATAATTAAATAAATAATTATTTAATAAATGCGGGTAGTAGAAGCCTTTATGACATTTAATGTCAATTGCTGTGAAGTCGAAAAGTACCAGCTCAAATGCTTGAGAGTACTTGATTGTGCTAAGAGAACTTAGGTTCGAGTTCTATGTATGCCAATTGTATGATATTTTATTTTGTGCATTGTTTTAAGGTTATGATTGAATGTGAGTAGTGATAATGTAATCCTAAAATTATAGGAATTTTCACGAACATGATTGATTGAATTGGTTGTGCACTTGCTTTGTGATTTAGTGGTTGTGGGTTCAAACCTTGCCAAGAACAAAATTAACTCTTTTATTTTTGCTAAACTAATTGTGGCATGAATCTAAAAGGGTGGAGAAACCCTAGTGACAATAGGCAGCCAAGAGGGGCTGGAAAAAACAACCCATAATGGTCTTTGAAGGGCCATGATAGTCATTTAGTCATTGAGTTTGGGTTGAGAGAAGAGCTGAAGCTTTTTGGGAGAGCACATGAAGCTAAGGTTAGAAGACCAATTGGAGCAAGAGCAAGAATTCCAAGTTAGGAGAGCTTTACGCGTCGATTTTTATGTTTACGAATGAATTGCATGATTTTATGCTTGTGTGCCATGAATTTCGTGCTCAATCTGATGTGAATTAGAGGTTGGTTGTTTTTTTTATGTTGTTTGAAAAGCATCTTATACTCTGGTATGAATATGATGGGGGTTTCTTGTGTTGTATGATTGTTTATGTTTCAATCTCTAATTTTGGTGATCAAATTGGGCTTAATTCATGTTCATAAGATTTGTGCACTGTTTTAGATTGCTTGGTAATGTTTGAATGTGGTTTTGGGCATTGTTTCTGGTGTCTGCTTGCGTGAATAGGGAAGACGTTTGTTATTCTCGCTCAAGCGAGCAAGGTTCGCCTAGGCAAAAATAGCAGAGACTCGAACCTGGTTCTGCTCGCGCATCTCGCTCAAGCAGAGAGTCCTTGTTTTGGGTGACAGGTCATCTCGCTCAGGCGAGAGTTCCTTAGGCGAGAGTTCCTCGCCTAAGCGAGAAATCGTGGGGATTGTGTGGTACTGCTCGAGCATCTCGCTCAGGCATAAAGCCCTGTTTTGAGTGAAAGAGCATCTTGCTCAGGGGAGAGTTCCTCGCCTAAGCGAGAATTCGTGGAAAGTTCGTGTTTTCTGCTTGACTCGCCACCTAGGCGAGAGGCTTTGGTTCTAAACGAAGGGCGATCTCACCCAGGCGAGAAGGGCTCACCCAAGCGAGAACTCGTGGAGTGCCCCTACAATGAGCTCACTCAGGCGAGAGAGCCTAGCTTAAGCGAGACAGGCCTGATTGCTTGAGCTAAGGCTTCTAGCCTAAGCGAGAATAATGCAATTTTGCGTGTGTTGTTTGTACGCCATGATGCGGACTTGGATCAGGAGATGTTGTGCCATGAGCGGATAGGTGGTGAACACGTGATGATATGAGTGGGGAGGTTCATATTCAGATACTCTCGTGTGGGGATACGAGCGAGGTAGGTTCATATGTTATGTGCTCATACTTGAGAGATGTTACGTGCGAAGAGGTACGTAGCTGGTGGATCACGTGTGTTGGACTACGGGCGGGTAGGTCTGTAGAGAAAGACTACAAGCGGGGAGGTTCGTAAAGGTAAGACCACGAGCAGGCAGGTTCGTGTGAGCATCATAAATTCTGAATCCAAGGATAACTGTTTGTGTGTTGTGAAGGTTGAAAAGCCTTGGGGATTAAGCTCTTGGTCAAGAACTAACTTGGGTGAATTAGATGGATGTATTGTTTTTATCCTGTTATATTATATGTTAGTTTTATTTATAAGCTCACCCTTTCTGTTTGTGTTTGGCAATGATCATGTGATTTGTTACACAGGAGCAGATGATAATACAAGTTATGCTGGTGATGCATAGAGACTAAGAGAGGGCTAGCTTGGGGCTCTTGAGATAGGGATTTTTTGATGTTCTTTTATTTTGTTGGATTTTGAAAACTTGTAATAAGACTTCTATTTAGTTATATTTGAATTATTGCACTTGAAAAAAAATTTAAAATTTCCCCGCGTTTGGGAATAATAAAAGTTGGTTGTTTGATCTTCTTTTCTTATTTATTTATTTCAATAAAGTAATTTCTAGTAGGGATGTTATAGTCTGTGTCTTTTGGTTGTGTCAATATTAGGGATCATTGATGGGTTTAGTTATGATTAATATGATGAAAACTGCTTCGGTTCTATGTATTGATATATTTAATAGATCATATTAATTGGTTATGTCCAAGGAATATAATGGAAAATTTTGAGTTGATCAAGTTTAACACATTTGTAAGGATATACATATGTGAACAATGGGAGATTGCTAGAATTATTTTTACACATACACACACACACACATACACACTCATTGATGGGTTTAGTTATGATTGATATGATGAAAATTGCTTCGGTTCTATGTATTGATATATTTAATAGATGATATTAATTGGTTATGCCCAAGGAATATAATGGCAAATTTTGAGCTGATCAAGTTTAACATATTTGTAAGGATATACATATGTGACCAATGGGAGATTGCTAGAATTTTTTAACCCTAAACCCTAAACCCTAAACACACACACACACACATACACACACACACACACACACACACACACACACAAACACACACACACACACACACACACACACATACACCAACACACACACACACACACACACATATTTTAAACATGTTAGAGCCATTACCTAGCTAGTTAAAATTATAAAGTAGTATGTTAATATTAAGTTTATAACTAAGGGCAAGTGTTTTCGCTCGGCAACTAGTGCACCCAAAAACTAAACTCCTCAAATCCATTTTCACTAAGCTCGCCTAGTGAATTCTAGTTCTCCCAACGAGTGGAACGTTTGAAGCTCTCTAGAATCTCAATTTTTTTTTCACTCAACAATTACTTGGCTCTTCCAACGAGTTTACATCACTCATAAATCTCAGTGATTCAAATTGGTTTTAGAAAGGTAAATTCAGTGCTTTCTTAGGCCAAAAACAAAATACTTAAACTTAAATAACCTTTTATTGAACCAATTTGACTAATTAACAAATCAATTAAGCTTATAACCAGATATTTCATTTTATCACACACAACAATAATACATTATTACATCTCAAGCTAAAACATCACCACTGTTAATCACATCTTATCACATATCCGTGCACATAACCAAATCAACCAATAAGAGAGAAGAGAAAAAAAATAATCAAATAGTTAGCTTCCTTTACCTAGAATTTGAGCTACTCTCACAAAAAGTTCCATTAATTTTACCTTTACAAAGAAAACTCATATGAATGATATGAACATATCCTAACAATTCAAACCAAAGAATGATTTATCCTGAGTTCTTTTTGAAACATGTGACGACTTAACTCCTTCTATGTGGAAAAATTGTAAAAAAGACTCCTGAAAATTACAAAAAATTTATTTATTTTATGGGACACTCTGACCTTCAAATAAACAAATAGTCGAAAACTTAGAAAGAGCGTAAAGGAAGAAAAAAAGTTATTTTCTAGAGATGATAACTTTTCTAAAATGAAATTTGATTAACTAATTTTATATTTTATAACACAAACTTTATAATAATAAAATAATCAAATTTCACTTATAATTTTTTTTATACTCTTATAAATCCTTACAACAAGAAAATACAATGATTGTTTTAATTATAATAAAATAGTTATACTTTTCTTTTTCTACCTCATAAAATGAATACACATAAACAATTTAAAGATTAGATGACAACTAAAAATATAATTGATAAAAGAGTATTTAATGTGATGTTAAATTTGTAAATAATATAAATAAGAGCAAAAAAATATCGAAAATTAAGACATTAAAAAAATAACACAATTAGAAATTCTTAATGCATTGTTCCTTTGTGTGGATGACACTATTTGTCTTGATTTGCACGAATAAATTTTTGGGCTTGCAGTTGTTCTTTTGAGGGGATGTGCATTGATTTACAAGAGCAGATTTGCAGGATCGCTTGCATATTCCATCTTCACTGATATGCCACAATTTGAGAGTATTATCGTTAATTTTACCAAATTAACCCTGTAGTTGGATTATTTTCACCAAGCACGTGAGTGTTATCTTAGGACAACATGCATTGATGTGAGTGAAGTGAACCAGTGGTGGGGGTGTTATTTAATAGCAACATGCACTAGTGTGAGTGAAGTGAATCGGTGTTGGTGTGGGTGTGTAAGTGAAGGAAGATGAGGGGTTGCACATCGGTTAGATAATCAGTCGGTGATGTGTGTGTGGCACCTGTTACATAATCGGTGCTGGTGTAATGTGAAGAGTGACACTGGTTACGTAACCGATGTTGTGTGTGTGGTTAGGTAATTTTTTTAACTTGTTTTCTCTTCTTACGGGGTTCGCCGAAGTTGATAAGGTCCTCTATAACTGCTAAATGTGGTGGCCCTTGTTGAAGCTTCTCGTCTCTGTTGGTGGTGGACGTCGTCGGAGTTCAAGTTTTAAGATTTGTGTAAGTTTGGTGAAGCAAGTTTTAACATTTTATATAATTTTTTATTTTTTTTAAATTCGTATTAATTATTTTTATAACATCAAATTACAAAATCATTCTCTTTTAGGTTGTGTTCCTTTGTGAAGAAGAATTTGAGAGAGAATGTGAAGATGAATTTGTGTGGATTTGAGAAGATAAATGTGTGTTTTTTTTAGTAGATTTAGAGGATAAAGTGAGTAGATTTAGAAATGAATTTTGTAAAAATTAGTGAGTGATTTGATTGATATGATAAATTAAAAAAAAATTGTGAAAAAATATAAAATTTGAAGTTTACCAAAATAGCCTTGATGAAAAAAATAGAATGACTTTATAATTTGATGTGATAAAAAAATTAAAATTAAATAATATAAATTCATAAAATTTATAAAAAATTAAATAAATTTTTATAATAAATAATTACAATTTAAAATACGAAATTATATATATATATATATATATATATATATATATATATATGAAAGTAAAGTGGTTAATATCCGTTCAAATCTTTAGAATATTAAGAAAATGGATTTTGGAAAAGAATTCACAAATCGTTTCCTTCTTAAATCATTAAATGAGAACACAAATTTTTTTAAAATCCGTTTCTCTTATCTGCAGAAACAGTAGAAACTATAAAAACGAACATTGCCTTAATTTGCACTCTCCATCCAATTATAGTGTTAGATTGTGTATGGGTTTGCATCGTTAAAAAACGCCAAATGCAGAAGCGACTATTTTTGTCATATTCGTTGAACTCGAATTTGTAAGATTTTGCTGCGAGTTAAACACTCCATCATCATTATTATATCTTTCATTTCTTGTTGACTATGTTCGTACATGTATTATAATTCCTATCTTAGAAACAATTAAACTATTTTTTCATAATAAAATTTAGGTTAAATTACTTTTTTTATCATTTTATTTATCATGAAATTTCAGTTTGATCTTCAAATTTTTCGTTATTTCAATTTGGTCATCATTTTCTTAAAAATGACTTAATTTGGTCCTCACCGTTAGTTTGACCTGACAATGTTAAAGTTAACGTCACGTGTCAATTTCTGATTTTTTGATTTTTGAATTTTTTTGAATTTTTTTTTAATATTTTACACGTGCCACTTCATAGTTATGTCACGTGTCAAAGTGTGACATGTGGCAAAACTGTGAAGGAACACGTGTAAAAAATAAAAAATATTAAAAAATATTAAAAAAATTAAAAAAAAACAGAAACTGACACGTGGCGTTGACTTTAACACCGTCTGGTCAAAGTTAACGGTGAGAACCAAATTGAGTCATTTTTAAGAAAATGAGAACCAAATTGAGACAACGAAAAACTTGAGGACCAAACTGAAATTTCATGAAAATTAGAGAAAAACTTGAGGACCAAACTGAAATTTCATGAAAAATAGAGGGACCAAAAGATTAATTTAATCTAAAATTTAATAAACAATTTAACTACTTTTAAGTTTGCAATACTAGTATATTAAATTTAGCTGTGTTACATATTAACATACTTAACAATATTATTATGTTGATTACATGTAAGGATATCGCGTATTTTTAGTTATTATTTTTTTGAAGAAAAATAAAATAGTATACACTAAATTATATTCAATAACATGATATATCAGTTATTATATTTATTAATTTTTTTAGTGTAAATTTTTATCCTTTCTTTTTTTTCTGTCTGTTGTTGTATTTATTGACATTTTCTTTTTTTTTTCCTTTTTTTTAAACTGAATAGAAGACCATGCTCTAAATTTATCGTACACATTGTTGTACCTATATCCATGACATATTTATGTAGGATCGACACATATCATAAAAATATATACAAATAAATTTAATGGCCTTGCACAATGTTTCACATTTTTCGGTCAATAATAGTTGGTAACTAGCAGTAGCTATCATAATTCTGCACCCTCCTTCAACGGTGTTAAATTAGACTTTATAAATTACTTCAAATATTTTTATTGGATAAAACATGATCTTTTTCTGAATGAATTACATTTAAATGTATACGTATTTGTTTAAAAAATATATATATTTAAACTTTTTTAATCTAATAATTATTTTATAAATAAGCTTATTTATAAATCAATAAATCGAATTAACACTTGTCTTATTCAATTTAAACCGAACTGCATTTTATTACCCTCATTAGAAACTTTCACGTCACATGGACTAATTGTACTAACCTTCAATTAAGGAAAACATTTGGAAAAATGTCCTGGTAAAAGCACACGAAACGAAAATATGATGCACACTTATTTCCAGCAAAAGGCACAGTTTAGAATTCAAATATAAATTTAAATCTTATATTAGATAGACAGGAGAAAATTACATACTATATAAAAAGAGAAATTTATAAATTTATTATTTTTTAAGATTTTGAGTTGAAGTTGTATTAATCTTTTATATAAATCAAACTCAAATTTTATCGGTGTTATATTTATTTTAATGACCCATCACATACCTCAACATTATGTATGCTAAAGAAAAATTTCTAAAGTAGTGAAAAGAAGATATAAATGGTTTCTCCCACTCAAACCATGGCCTATCAAATAAAATTTCCTCTTCCATAATTATTCCTCCCAACAACCTAAATCATCACATGATGGAGAGTTTTAGAATTAATAAAAATTCTATGGGACAAAGTAGCTAGATTTTTCTCACCTAACCAACAACCTTCGCAAAATAGGAATACCTCCCCCATTTCCCAATTTCCGCCCAACTTATTTTTCATACTCAATCTTCCACAATGAAGACACAAACTTCTATGCCACATTTAATTATTTGATGTTGTTTATATTTATCTTTACTTAATGGGGTGTTCTAATTCATCCTATTTTATTATTTGATATTATTTCTAACTATATCTTACTTGGTAATATATTTTTAATCATATTTTATTTAATTATTTGATATTATGTTATTTCATGTAATTATTATTATAACTTTAATGGGTTGTGTGGAGATTGTAATGAAACTAATGTGATAGTTGATGAGGGCGAAATTATGAATGGTATGGATGGTGAGGTAGTATGCTCACACGAAGTTCATTGGATTAATGTTATGAGAGTACATGAAGAAATATGGAAACAAAAATGGGAAGGGGATGAGAAATAAAATTTCATTCAACAATGTATAAAGATTTTGTCAATAGAAAAATAAAGTTTATTTTCTCAACAACATATCTCATGTACTCCTTATTTTATTACTTATTTTTGTAAATGGTGGCAATCTTTTTTTATACATCACAATTTTGTTGCAGTAGTGATAACATGAAAAGAGCCTAAGAATTTAAAGGAAGTCGTAAAAAGATTCCAATTAGTATGATGCAATGACCAACGAGATATGAGTCTTGAAAGAGAATGAGACATGTGTTCTGTGTAAGAACCTATAAAATGGTATTTTAGGATTGATAGAGTGTTTAGAATAGATACTCAATTATTTTAATATTAAAAAGTTAAAGTATAATAAAAAATTTATAAACGAGTTTCATTATTTATAAACGCACAATCTCTCTAAAAACCTTTTTCTTAGAGCTTTCTTCCTTCTCTCTAGATTTCTCACTCTAACGTTCTTCTTTTTGAAGATCAGAGACCGCTAGGGTGACCCCTGTGACAAGCTCTACAATCTTGTCTGATCAATTTATCAAATTGAGTAAGTTGACTTTCTGCCATTTTTTTCTTGTTTTGGTGTTGTTTTCTGTGCGTGCGGGTGATCCTAGCTCACATGTGGCCTCTAAGTCTTCCTTGTGATTTTTTTATGATCACTGGTTCTAATGATGTGCTATGATCATGTTTGTATTGTTCCTAGGTTGAGTCATGTGCTTTGTTAGCTTTAAAGGAGGTTTGGTTCTATTTTGGTTATCTGAGTTGTCTCACAAGTAAGGGAAGTTAATTGCACTGTCTTTTACGTTGTATACATGTTTGAATATCTAATTACATTGTTGTACTGTGATTTGCTGGCATGACTGAGTTGTTTGATGAATTTTACTCGTTGAATTGGAGGTTAAAACCTCAAATTTATATGATTTGGGTTGTATGATGAGATTCTAAAATATTATATGATTAGTATTGTAAATGTGATAAATTGAGTTGTAACTTTTATGAAATCGTAATTGGTATGCTTTGTCATCTATGAAGGTTCATGAGCTGTTTAAACTTGATTAGGAATACACAATTATCCAAAATCATATTTTGCAAAATTATGCACACTCATTGGGCGAGCATTTACTCGCTAGGCAAGCATTTACTCGTTGGGTAAATTATTGAGGAATGTTTTCCCTAAAGTTCCAATGGTATACACTCGTTGGGCGAGTAATTTTGTCGCTGCTCAAAAATGCATTTTTCACCCAACGAGAAGATGTGTTCGTTGAGTGAGTGGATCAGAACCTGAATAGGTGTTGGCTGAGTTCTTTTAAAAGCTTTGTAACTTTAATGAATAAATGATTTGGTATATGAGATGAATTTGAGATTGATTTCATGAGGTTTAGCTAAGATTTTTTGATGTTAATTCAAGGAGAATTAATGGTGAGTTATAATAGTGTATGCATTGGTATATCAATCTAGTTGGAAGTTATCCTGACGCTATAATGACCATTCAATTCACAAGTAGAGAAGGTTGGAGCATGTGGTGAGAGGAGCAAGAGGTCGTAGTATAGGAGTTTTACTTGAGCCAAAGGCGTTAACCTTGTGTGTGGTAGGATGAAACTCATTGGCAATGGCTTTGCAGAGTAGTAGAGGGCATCATAAGTGCACAACTTGCCAAGATCCGATATCAATGCATGTATCTGGATAATTGAGTCGTTGTTTGGATCTTTGTATGAAATAGAATGATAATGATTTATGATTAATTGTGTATGATTAATTGATACTATTCTTTTATATGATTAAGTCTTTTGTACAATAGCTTACCCTTTCCTTTGTGTCTTATTTTGTCTGGTGTTTTATTCTTTTTACAGTGATCCCTTGATTGGTGTAAGTAGATGAGGAGATAGCAGCTGGTTCAGTCAGGGAAGAAGAGGATGTTGTGGTTTAGCTTTCTCCTTAAAGACATTTGTATATAGATCTTTTGGAAAACTTTGGTTCTTTAGCTTGATCATATGTATATCTTTTAGGATGACTGTAATATGATAATTACATCTTAGTATTTCATGTTTTATGATTATCAACTATGTAATATTTTTTTAATGGTTTAGACTATTAAATGTGATGTTACATTCTGTAGAAACTATCACCTGGAAAGAAAGCTCTCGAATACAAAATAAGATGGGAGCATACATAGTTTGAAAGTGAGACTTGTTATATTTGGATATCATTAAAGAGGAGGAATATATTATGATGAAACATTTGTCCCAACAGCAAAAATGATGACAATGTGTACCTTTTTGGAAGTGATTGCAATTAAAAAGTGTCACATTTACTAGTAAGATTTTAAAAATAATGGCCCAAATTTAGTTTGTAGGTTGAAAAATTCCTTGGATGGCTTAAAACAAGCTCCTCATTGTTGGTTTGAGAAACTGGCTTGCTAAGTTAGCTATTGCCTTGAAAAGCTATGGCTTTGTCTAATCCTATTCAGATTACTCACTATTTATATTGTACATGAGAAAGATATATCTCTATGTGCTAATTATATGGATGACTTAATTATTACAAAGAATGATATTTCAACATGAAATTTTTTAAAGCTTACTTAGGTAGCTTTCAATAAAGTTGGGAGTCTTAAAACATTTTTTTTTGGATTTGGAGGTAGCCCATAATCTTAGGGGAATTTATCTTTATCAATAAAAATCATTGAAGATACAAGTTTACTAGGTGTCAAGCCTGCAATATTCCAATAAGATGGTGTTGGCTTTTGGTACATCTCTTGAAGATCCAGAACCCTATCAAAGATTGATTGAACGATTAATCTATTTGTTTGTGACTAGACCTGATCTTGCTTACTCTATACACATTTTATCTTGGTTTATAGAAACACTTTGTGAAGCATTGATAGACAAGCTTAAAGGTTATTTGTTATTTGAAGAAACATCCAAAGCAAGATAGTCTACTTCATTGTATAAGTAAATTAGAACTACAGGGATATGTGTGTTTTTTTTAGTGAATTTAAAGGGTAAAGTGAGTAGATTTGAAAATGAATTTTGTAAAAGTTAATGAGTAATTTGAGTGATGTGATACATTAAAACAAAAGTTGTAATAAATAGAATTTGAAGATTACTAAAATAACTTTGATGGTAAAAATATATAAAATTATTTTTTTGATTAGTTAAAAATATTAAACTTTAAAAAATTATTATTATTATTTTTATAATAATAATTATTTGAAATTATCATTAATAATTAATATTATTCTTATTAATTATTATGTATATATATATATATATTATTTTATTATTAATTATTTTATACATATATTATAATTATATATATATATATATATATATATATATATATATATATATATATATATATATTTTTACATATACACAAAAAACAAAAAAACACAAAAAAAAAACTATTTATATAACTATTTAAAA
>Ga0099822_1005866_pt1 | contig 16043 bp, 17 predicted proteins | sample CowpeawhiteBW_FD_76839 | JGI IMG/M metagenome (GOLD analysis project Ga0099822, IMG submission 76839) | Root nodule microbial communities of legume samples collected from California USA - Cow pea white BW | ecosystem: Host-associated > Plants > Roots > Nodule | place: USA: California | collected...
ATGGACAACATGAAACTTTATACAATGTTGCAAGAGGTGGACATTGACGAAGTTAGTAATTTCTTTAATATTTTATTCAAAAATAAACTATAATATAAATTGGTAGTGATTTTTTATTTGTTTGTTTTGCAATAATCAATCGGAGAAAGGGGACTTGTTGATCCAAACACTAATTGTGGTTAAATATTTATTTTTTAAAATATTTTTGTAAATACCCGCGGGTACCCGTGGATACCTGCGGATATGAAAAAAATAGACGGGTACCCGCATAACGGGTACCCGACGGATATGGGTACGGGTACGGGGCGAATATTTATCCAGCAGGTAGGGTACGTGGGAGCTACTACTCGTACCCTACCCGCCCCGTTGACATCCCTAATTCATACTATGACATACACAATGTATTTTTTAAATTTTAGCACATTACAAATTACATAATACTTGTCTTTTCCAGTTATACAAGAATTTAAAATGTTAATGCAAGATTCCATAAAAGAAGTAATTAATATACACAAGTATAAGTTTTTTTTTTTAATGTTATGCGGGCTTGGGGCCCGTGTGAGCCTGCGGGCTCACTACCTTGGCCCGCCCTGCGTTTTTTCTGCGGGTCTGCGGGCCGGGCCAAGCCCTAATTGCCATCCCTAATATTGTGAAACCGAAATCAACTCTTATTATTGTATGTACTAAATAAATTCAACATTGAACCTTACTATTTTTCTTTGTTACAAGTTTTTTCTTTCACGCAATCAAAGATCAAGTAAACTAATTTCCTTATAATATTTCATGAATATTAATTTAATTAGTTTTTTAATATAAACTTTTTTCAATATATATCTAATTTAAAAGATATGATATGAAATATGCATTTTAAAAAAGTAAAATATTAAAGATATCTAATGTAAAAATATAAATAATTAAATTTTATTTTCAGAATTGTGTATATTGTGTATTTTAACTATTGTTATTGATGGTAGGTAAATCAAGAGTTTATACCTATAACTATTAATTCTCTTTATATTAATATATTAATATAATATATATATATATATATTAATTAATGTTAGTGGAAATACAGGCTACATATTTGTTTTCACTCTTTTTATTCATTTTATTGTCATGCATTTACAAACATCTTAATTTCAATTTCATGTTCTAGGTTTAATAGATATTTTCCAACATCTCAAGAACCACAATCAAGTTATGGGTGTTCAAGTTAGAAGAAACATTAAGCATAGAAATCAAATATTAACATTGAATAGGAAAAGTATATGTATTTGTAGAAAGCAAAGAAACATAGGAAGAAGGAGATTGTATATTATTAAGTGTGTATAAAATGTTACAAGAGGTGTGTTATATATACGCACAAAGCTAACCCTAAGAGTCAAAAGTAAATGAGCCTAAAACATGGGTCTATGCTAACATCCCATCAAACTCACAATGTTACGACTAAATGCATTGAAAGTTTGTCAAATAAAAAATGAAAGCATAAAACGGAGTAAGGCGTAGTAAATATATCTGCAATATGTAGAGTTGAAGGAACAAATGGAAAAGATATAGTGCCGAGTTGAACATGATGATGAGTAAAATGACAATATGTTTCAATATGTTTGGTTCGCTCATGAAAAATAGAGTTGCGAACAATATGAATAACACTTTTATTGTCACAATGTAGAGGCGTAGGATCTTTCAAATACACTCACATTTGCAAGTAACCAATGCAACTAAATAACCTCACAGGTAGTCAAAGCCATGGCGCAATACTCAACTTCTGTGGATAATCAAGATGTAACATCTTGTTTCTTACTCTTCCATGATATAAGTGAATCATTAAGAAGAATACACCACCCAATAGTCGATTTCCGATCATTAGGATCACCATTTTAATCTGCATCACAATAGGCACACAAGTATAAAGACGACAAAGAAGAAAGCAAAAGAGATTGAAACTGAGTGCCCCAAAGATACATGTGAATACGAAGAACAACACACCAATGAACTATTGTGGGAGCTAAAACAAACTAACTAACAACATGAACAGCATGTGCAATGTCTGAACGAGTCACAATATGATAAACCAGACTCCTAACAATAGTTTGATATAAAGTAGAACCAGTCAAAGGAACACCATCAAATGGTGAATATCATACATTTTTCTCAAGAGGAGTATCAATAATCTTGTTGTCAATAAGCCGAGTAGGCTCAAATAGGTTAACAATATACTTGGACTGAGATAGAAGATAACCTTTGGGAGAACAATCAACCTCAATACCCAAAAAATAACGCAACACACCCAAATCTTTCATAGTAAAACGATGAGATAATGTAGTTTTTAAAGATGCAATTCCATCAAAATCATCACCAATAATAATCATATCATCAACATAAGGATAAAAAATGCATCTGCATCAGTTTTCTTGACAAATAATGCAAAATCATGATTACTAGTAACAAAACTAAGAGAGACAATTACTATAGAAAACTTTTGAAACCAAGCACGAGGTGCTTGTTTAAAACCATAGAGGGCTTTTTGATGTTTGCAAACTTCACCAGATTTGTGAGAGACATTTCGTGGTGGAATCATGTAGACTTCCTCATGTAGATCCCCATTCAAAAAAGAATTCTTCATATCCATTTGAAAAATCTTCCACTGAAAAATAGAAGTGACAACAATCAAGGTATGAATAGTAGACATCTTTGCCACAAGAGCAAATGTAGCAACTAGTCTAGCTTTATACCTTTCAACTGAACAATCTCATTTTGTCTTTATTTTGTATACCCCACGAGATCCAATAGGAAGTTTTCTTGGTGGTAATGGAACTAGGTCCCATGTATGAGTCTGATGTAGAGCAGTAAGTTCCTCAGCCATAACATTCTATCAAAGTGGATCACAAACAACCTCTCTATAAGATGAAGACCCATGAAGACGGTGAATAGAGGCAATAAAAGCAGCAAATGAACCAGAATAAGAGGAATACAAAATTTGGTAGTTGAGTAAACTTATGATTATGACTTGGTCGAAAAGGTGGCAGAGGAACCACAACCTCAAGAGATGATTGAGCAAATGTAATAAGGGAATCAACAGATACAACCTCAGGTACAGTGTCTATAATTGGTGCTAAGACAGGTTTTGGAATTGGTATGGGAGTAGGTGTAGTGTCATCAATATTAAAAGGATCAATTTTAATGACATCAGATGTAGTCAAATCATGTAAGCTAGCTGGAATAGGAAATAATGGAATATGTTTTAGAAACACAACATGACGTCAAAGCAACGATATCCCTTTTGACCAATACCATATCCCAAAAAGACACACAAAGTACACTTAGTTGATAATTTAATACGCTAAACATGTAGTTCTAAAACAAAACAAGTACATCCAAAAACACGCAAAGCAGAGTAATCAGGTGCATGACCATACAATTTTTCAAAAGGAGACAAACCAAAATTATGTGAAGTTGGAATCTAATTCATAACATGAGGTTTTGTAAGAATAACTTCCCCCAAGAAGACACTTGGAACATTAGCAGATAACAAGAATGATCTTGCAATCTCAACAAGATGACGATGTTTTCTTTCAGCAACATCATTTTGTTGAAGAATGTCAACGCAAGAGGTTTGATGTATAGTTCCATTAGAGGCAAGTAAAATGTTAAACTCATTAGAAGTGTATTCACCCCCCCCCCCCTTAGTCACAACGAAAGGTTTTTATGATAATAGAGTGTTGGGTCTTTACTAGAGCATCAAAATTTTTGAAAATTGTGAGAATATCAAACTGACGTTTCATAAGATAAATCCAAGTGAAACAAGTAAATCATCACTGAAAGAGACATAATATCTAAAACCTCCTTTGGTAGATACAGGAGAAGGTCCTCACACATTAGAATACACAAGTTCAAAAGAAACAAGAGAATAAGAAATACTTTTGTTAAAAGGTAAAGCAGAAAATTTTGCCAGTTTACAACCACTACAATTAGAAATATCATGACTTTCAAAAGTACCCAAGACTCATGTATATGATAAAAACTTTAAACGAGATGTTGAAACTTGACCCAAATGATAATGCCACAAATAAAAAGGTGAGGAAGAAGAAGACAAACGAAACAAAGATAAATCCACACAAGAGGCTGCAACTATTGATTCCTTGAATTAATTCAAGACATAGAGTCCACCTTCCGTACAACCTATCTCAATCACCTTCTGAGAGGTGTTGTCCTATACAAAACATTCAGATGGAGAGAAACACACATTATATCCAGAATCACAAATTTTTCCAATAGAAGCAAGATTCAAAGTAAGACCAGGTATGTAGTAAATATCAGATAAAGACAAAGATGGTATGGTAATGGTACCAATACCATATAATGGAACTGAATCACCGTTAGCAATTGCAATTGACATGGATGAGTTAGGTGATAATGAAACAAAATAAGGTAAATGATGTGACATATGATTAGTAACACCTGAGTTAATGATTCATTTATTAGAGGATATATTTGGTGATTGTGTACCTTGAGATTGCAAGGCTATGTTGGCCTGTGGTTGGGAAGCAAGTCTAATTTCCTCTACCAATAATAAGTGATCTCATACCTTCTTTGTATTATTGTATTTTATCAATTGAGCATCAATCGAGTGTTTGACAAAATTATTGACCCAAGTGATAATTTTAGAGTGTTCATTTTCCTATACCTCTAAAACAGTAGCATAATCATCGACTTTGGTGTCAATCGGTTTTGCCTTAGTACTTGAAATATAACCTCACAAGGACTTTCTCCAAAGAAAGTTTTTCATAACATAACTTCAGTGGGAATGATTTTTACCATCCAATTGTACACTAATAGACTAAAGAGAATCATCTTTATAATTTACCATAGCAAATTGAATACAAAACATAAATGTGAACCACATAGCGAAAGCAACGAACAAAACAAAATACAAACCCAATATTAGAGGATTGCAAATACCTTAAAATGGCATAAAGAACATGGTGCAGAACCTCAAAAAACGTTTCAAAGCAGAAAACAAAGCAATCAAGTGAAACCTGAAAAATTACAAAAGAGACTTAGGACTTAGGGCTTAGGGCTTAGGAAATGGGAACTACTGCAATAATCCCTTCTCAATCATAAAATTTACAAAAGAGGCTTAGGACTTATGACTTAGGAAACAGGAACTATTGCAAGAATCCCTTCTCAATCATAGATCGTTTAAGGCTCTTGATACCATGTAGAAAACAAAGAAACATAGGAAAAAGGAGATTGTATTTGAGTGTGTATAAAATGTTACTAGAGGTGTATTATATATATACACAAAGCTAACCCTAACAGCCAAAAGTAAATGGGCCTAAAACGCGGATATTTGCTATCATTATTAACCTTGCAAAATACACAAGAAATTAGTTTATTACATCTAATCTCAATAAAAATTTTAGCTCTTCATGGTGGAGAACATATGATTTACGAAATTGAAGAATAGGGAAGAAATTAAAACCATAAATCAGAATCAAGGAATCTCCTAAGGTTCTTAGTATTTGCTTCATGCTCCAATGATGCCTCCTATTCATATCTCCACTGTAAGACCCGAGAAATTTAAATAATTAAATTAATAATTATTTAATAAATGCGGGTAGTAGAATCCTTTATGACATTTAATGTTAATTGTTGTGATGTAGAAAAGTGCTAGCTCAAGTGGTTGAGAGTACTTTGATTGTGTGAAAGGACTTGGGTTCGAGTCCTATGTTTGCCATATGTATGTTATTTGATTGATTATTAATTTTAATAAATTGCATGGTTATGTTGGGTGCTAACATAATTATATAATTAGAGGATTTAACACAAACATGATTTGGTTGAATTGGTTGTGTCTTAACTTTGGAATTTCAAGGGTGTGTGTTCAAATCCCGTTCATAACAAAATTGCTCTCTTTATTTTTGCTAATAAAATAGTGGTCTGAATGTGAAAGAGTGGGAAAATCCTAGAGGTAATGGGCAGTCAAGGGAGTTGGAAAAACAACCCATAATGGTCTTTAGAGACACATAAAAATCAGAATTTCATTTTTAAGAACCATCATCCTTTCTTGTTTTAAGCATAGGAAACTAGGTAAGGGGAGCTATTTTCGTGTTTTAGGTTATGTGTATGAGTAAGAGTTATATGCCCATGATTGTATGTTGGTTTGCTCTGAATTCTCATGCCTATGTGCTGTGATTTGGTATGTTGGTTATTTGGATGTTTGTTGGACAATGCCTTATACCCTGTTATGAATATGATGGAGGTATTATCTGTGTTGTATGATGTGTTATGGGCAATATCAAAAATTGGTGTCAAAATATGTCTAAATAATGTCCATATAACTCTAGAAGTGTTTTGGATTGCTTGGTAAATGTGGAGGGAAGGAAATTGGGTTGGAATTGGTATCGGGGTGTGTGATCAGAGCAGAATGTCTGTTAATTTCGCTCAGGCGAGCCAGTCTCGCCCAAGCGAAAATAGCAGAAACTCAAACCCTAGTGTTGCTTGAGCATCTCGCTCAAGCGAGGGTATCTCGCCTAGGCGAGAGATCGTGAAGTGTGGAGGTTGTACTCGAGGGGCTCGCTCAGGCGAGTAGCCCATGAATTGGGCGACAAAGCACCTCGCTCAGGTGAGAGGTACTCGCTTAAGCGAGAAATCGTGATGGATTGCTTGTGGTTGCAGGACTCGCCGCCTAGGCGAGAGAATTTTGGGGTTCAGGCGAAGGGAGTTCTCGCCTGAGCGAGTAAGGTCTCGCCTAAGCGAGTTCTCGTATCTTGTTACTGTCATAGGCTCGCCCAGGCGAGAGAGCCTAGCTTAAGCGAGTCAGGCCTGATCGCTTGAGCTAAATCTTCTAGCCTAAGCGAGAATTGTGGTTTGTGTGTGTTGTTTGGATGCATTTGAGGCGAAACTTGGATCAGGGGATGCTGTGCCATGAGCGGGTAGGTTCATGGATGGAGATAACACGTGATGATATGAGCGGGGAGGTTCATATCCAGTTACTCTCGTGTAAGGATACGGGCGAGGTAGGTTCATATGGTTCGGCTCACACTTGAGAGATGCTGCGTGCGGGGAGGTACGTAGCTGGTGGATCACATGTGTTGGACTACGGGCGGGCAGGTCCGTAGAGTAGGACTATGAGCGGGGAGGTTCGTAGAAGCAGGATCACGAGCGGGCAGGTTTGTGCGAGCATCATAAACCCTGAGTCCAAGGCTAACAATGTTAAGTGAATTGAAGGTTGTAAAACCTTGAGAAATTAGGAACTTGGCCAAGAACTAAGGGGAATAGAATAAATGGTTGTGTTGTTGTTATTTCTGATTTATTATATGTTATTTTATCTTTTATAAGCTTATCCTTTCTGTTTGTGTATGGTGATGATCGTGTAATTCGTTACACGGGATGAGCAGATGGTGATACAGGTGATGCTGAGAACGCTCAGACGACGGAGTGAGGGCTAGCTGAGATTAAGCTAGGATTATATTTATGTTATCACTTATGTTTTAATTTGTTTTGGAAATTGTAAAGTTTTAAATGCTACGATTTTAATAAATGTGGCGCGATGTTTAAATAATTTCATTTTCCCGCGTTTTGGGAATAATAATACTGTGACGTTTATTTTCTTTTCTTTATGTATTTATTTAAATTAGTAATATTCCTTAGGGATGTTACATCCACCTCCAATTTCATGACCCATTATCCTCTTCAACCCAAAATGGACAAAACCCCTATGGATGAAGATGAAAATCCAAAGAGGAGAAGGGAGAGCTTCCTAGCAACCCCAATAATCTCAAAAAGCCTTTCTCTTCAGCACTCTAGGCGATTTCTAGTCACAAAAACATGGAAAATGATGAAACCCTTATGAAAACATGTTTAAATACCCACTCACTGTGCGAAATGGGCCAAACTGATTGGGCTTCGAACATGTAATTGAATGAATTGTAACCAAATGATAATCGTTGATATATTATTCAATTTTCTAGGAATTCACTTATCTACAAAATAATCCACAAATAAAATATAGATACTTATCTTTTTCATAATTATCTAATAAAAACTTAATTATCTAAAAAGATAATAATAAAAATACCAATAAAAGATAAAATACTTATCTTACCCAAAATTATTTAATAAACCCTTAATTATTTAAAAGGATAATAATAAAAATAAAAATAAGGGATAAAAATAAAATAATAAAAACATGATAATTCCAATTATTAGTAGGCAAGTGAACCAGTTCAAAGTTGGTACTTTTAGAGTTGTGAAGAAGATTATGCACATGACTAAGTCCTGGTTCGTATACAGGTAAGTGACATAAACATCAATGTGCTCGTCGAGGTTTGTACTCCCTTCGTATCGATCCAGGGTGAGAGATTTTCAGTTGGCAAGGAAAGTAACTTCCATGATGTCGTCTATGAAAGGATGTCATCGACTACCTCCCACCATGAATGAGGTATTTGTCCTACCGCCATTCTTAGTGTTGTTGTTACCACTCCCTTATTCGATTTCTGATACAGTTCGAGGATGAGATGCTATATTCTACATAGAAGTAGTGTTTTCTTGGTTCTCCTTCTCTTTCCCCTTCCCACCTCCTTCTGCTTCCTTTTCAGTTTGGCATTCTTTTGCCTCAAAACACTCATCTCTTTGGTTGTTCTCTTCTTATATTTCAGTGAACTCTCGTTGTTTCTCCATCATCATGATGATTTCTTGCAAAGGCTGGTCAATCTCCTTAGCTTCAATCATCTTGATCCTTGTAGACACCATACAGTTTTTTCTTCACAAAATATACATTGATCATATGGTGGGTGCCAAAATGTTATTGTAACACCGAATATATCATGTAAAATCCTTCAAAACTATCTCTTCCTACGTTTTCCAACCTTCAATTCAAGATGTACTAGGTCTTCGTCTCTTCAAAACTAGAAAGGGTGTGCATAAAGAAGACACTCTAATACTCAAGTCAATCAAGTGCGTTAGATGATAACAAATGTAATGATAAAACATAATTAATTTACCTCGTGTATTGTAGTATTTATATTCTATTTATGGGCTTTTTACCTTAATGGATCTGATCCACGTAAATATTATCTTGACTAACTTTGCCTAATAGTTTGTTAATATATTTTAGTGATTACCTTAACTTGGTCACACATTACCATTATTATTAAATCTTGAGCGGCGTGATTTTGTCTAACGAAATATATATAGGTTGAGAGTACTTCAGACTTAATTGGTCAAGATATTCTCAACTACATATTTGATATTTGATTCTAATGCATTGGTAAAACTCATCATATTAACTACAATATCTGTTAGGAATTCAAGTTTGAGTCTAAGTTTCACATTGCTAGAAATGAGAAAGTAGAGCACTATATAAGAATAAAAACTCATAAACTCATTGTCTTAAGATTTTTTGTTGAGAGTGGTGTCAATTTCTTATGTGATTGAGCTTAGGTCTCATTGGTTTGTTCTTCCTAATGATACCCCTTTGTATATAAGAATCAATTTCGACATGCTCAAAAATTTAAAAATCAAATCTATCCGCTTAAATAAATCTATAATAAAAAAAACTATTATCTAATAATTTTATATTTTATCATATAAATATTCTCTATATCACGACCTTATAACTATAAAAAAATGTCTATCTTAAAGATATTTATTTTAATAAATAACGTTTTTGAATGGCCGAACCTAATTAATTAAATTAAATAAAAATAAATTAAACTCTATCCAATACTAACAAATCAGAAATCTTCTTAAAAAAAATTACATGAACATCATACGGTTTTTTAGATATTTAATAAAATGTAATATTTTTAATTTTAAAATTATTTTTTCTCAATTAATTTTATATTTTAAATGACCACCTGAAAAAGATACAATATCTTACAACTAGACAAAACGCTTACTTCAACTGCTTACCGGTTTTCATATTATATTTGGATAGCTTCCATCTAGAGTCTTCCATTCCATATTCCAGAACCACTTTCACGTTATTTTACTCCTTCCGCAACCTCTATTCTCCTCATCCTCTATTCTCCTCATCTTCGGTTTCTAGGTTTTTCCTTTGCATTTCATTCGTAGCTTTCTTCTCTCGCAATTCACCAAGTTTTTGCTTTTCTCGTTGTTCAGGGCTTTTCGTATTCTCCTCATTTCCCCCTTCACCTTCGGTTTTTCAGGATTCCGTAAAACAATGTCTCATATCCTTTGATATGCAGCATCGTTTTGTTTTTCTTCTGTGTTTCCTTGTAGTGGATTGTGATGGAAGTTTGTAGTTTTTTTTTTTTTCACTGAATAGCGTTGTTTGTACTTAACTGAAGCGAACGCGGTAACCAGAGGGACCGAGATCGTGAAAGGGCTCAGGCAAGAGCTGGTGGAAAGACTAAGCAGCCTAGGAATGATGGCTTGACTCCTGAACAGCGCAGGGAAAGGTTCGTTTTCTCTGTTTGAGCTATTGGCAGTTGCATATGAAAAACAATTTTTATTTTTTGTGGGAATCATGTTCGAGAAAATGACCAAATTAGATAAGGGAGAGAAAACTTACATTGTATTAGCTTATATGTCTAAGCTTGTACTTGTGGTATATTATATCTGTGAGCTTGAGTTAAAATCCAATTCTGAAATGGTATAAAGTATATTGAATTATCATGTTGATTATGTTGATTTTGTGAGGTGAGGGGTAGACTTAAACTCATGTTTAGTTCATTTTTGAAGGACTGGAGAAAATATTTAAGCTTATTTGACTTGACAGAGGCTCCAAATCTTATTTATTGTCTTTCAATGAATTTAAATGTTGTGTATGTGATAAATAGTGTGTTGTGAGTACTCCTCGTGTTCTACATTTATAATTGCCAACCAAATTCAATAACATATGTGCAAATGTTCTTGCATCTACAATAATTACCAAAGTTGGTAAAATTATCACCAAATGCTGCGACCAATTGTGGTTGTAGAATCACTGTAATACTGTGGGATGGTGCAGATTAAGCCTTGATCTGACACTGTGTTTTACTTTGTTTGCAGGGATGCGAAAGCATTGCAGGAGAAAGCGGCTAAGAAAGCTGCTCAGGCTGCAGGAGGGAATAATGCAGGTGGTGGCAGAGTCAAAAAATAGGGAAGATTGTTAAGTTGGGGAAGGGGAGGGATTGTATACATGTGAGAATTTGTATTGCTTGTTATATATAGTATGGGCGTTTGGTTGAGTCATCTGCGTATGCCATTTCAGATAAACAATTGAATATCTGGTGTTTAGCATGGAGGGCATTGTTGTTGGCTTTTAATCTTTGACTTCTATATGATTTTGAATGCAATTTGTGTGTAGTTTGTTATGATGTTTTTGCTTTCTTTCTGGTTTATGAATGCATCATATCTAATTTGTGTTTTAAGGTAAAATTAGGTTTAAATGTAATTCATTTAGAATTATCTTAATAATATTTGTTATTTTGTTTGACTTATGTGTTATATGATATTGAATTGTTATAAGATCACCTATAAATATGTAATTTTACCGTATAAATGTATATGGTAGGATGTGAAGAGAGTATTAAAGATTTCATATAAAATTACAATTTCTCTACCGTATGTTATCGAGTTGTTATAAATTTCTCTATCATATGTCATCGAGTTGTTATAAGATTACTTATAAATATAGTTTCACAATAGAAATATAAATGGTAGGATGTGAAGTGAGTATTAAAGATTTCATATAAAATTACAAATTTCTCTAACATTGAGTTAGACTAAAGTTTACTTTTAGAAAAGATAAATAATAAATAAAATATTATATTTTTAAGGAAGAACAAATGACATAAAAAAACATTAAAAATATGACATGTAAAAGTGAAATAAAATTTTTGATATATAAAATAAAAATATAATAATAAAACACAAAATACTATTTCCTATACTTAAATCCTACATTCTAATATGTTTTGATTCATATTTTTGAAATCAATTACAAATAGATCATCTTATATAATATTGTAGTTCATTCTCGTTCTTCATCTCTTCAACCTTCACTTTAATTTCATATTATTTGAATTTATGGTAGATCTTTTCTTTTTCTTTTTTATTAACCTTAGTAAATTTTTTTGTATATATTAAAAAAATATTATAACATTTATGAGTAATTTAATTACACAAGTTTATTAATTTGAACAAATATGCATTTCTTTTTTCCTTTTTCCTGCTTTAAAGGCTTTGAGTTCTCTTTTTAATAGTTGATATCTATTTATAAAATATTGTTTTAAACTTCTTTTTAGTATCATCTAATTCAATATCATAAAAACATATAAGATCATAAGTGCCTTCCTTCTTCTTTTTAAATTTTTTGCCTTAGCCTACAGTACTCTAAAAAATATACCTATGCAAATATTTTAAATATGTTATACGTTATTGTAGAATTATGAGTTAAAATTTTATAAGTGTAATATAGAAAATAATAGTAAAAAAAAATGGCTATCACATATAAGATTTGGAAAAGCAAGTTAAGTTCATAATTTCGCTTAGTTCGTAATTCTTCATAATTGTAAAAAGCAAGCAAAGTTCAAGAATGAAAATATTTATAAAAATTTACAAAGTTCGGCAGAATGTTCCATTATCATCAATCCCACCTTAAAAGCAAAAAAATGTACAAACCAAATTTCTATCGAAACATAATCTCCATCAGCCAAATCTTTATAAACCAAAGGAAATCATGTTTAAACCAATTACATACATAAAAGAATAAAAAACACCAACGCCAAAACAAACTAACTCTGCCAACAACTCATAAATCATCATAATCTCAAATTCAAGTTCAAAATTCAAGAATAGGTGAAAACACAACAAAAAAATAGACCGAAAACATGCAAAAAGTGGACCAAAAACACAAAACAATAAGGAATAAAAATGCAAAAAAATACCATACAATGTGTGGACGGACAACATGGAGGGTGGAGCAATGGCAGTCGGTGGCGCAATGGTGACGGGCGCGGTGGTGGAACAAGACAACGCCAAGCGGTTGTGGAGCATTGTTCCTTCGTCGTCGTAAATAAATAAGGGAAGGAAGATGAAGAAGAGAAAACACATAATGAACACTGGCAATCTGCATTTGATTTGGAAATTTTTAACCTAGAAAGACCATTAGGCCTCAGTTATTCCGAAAATCAAGGCTGAAATAACAATTTGCTTCGGTTAAAGGGAAAATCGAAGTATAACTCATATTCTGCCTTTGTTCAAAGAGAACCGGAGCCATTTAGCACCCCATTCTACCTCAACCTAGAGAGAATGGAGGCCATTTAGCATAGAAAATAATTAAAAAAGTTTCATTTTTTTGAATTAAACCAACATATCTACCTTAGGTACAAATAAATCGAAGTAGAAATTCTTGTCTGCTATTGCTTCAGTTGCTAGAGAACCAAAGCCTAAATCCTTCGTTCAAATTGAAAAATTCAAAATAACGGAAATTTTGAAAAATTGACAACCATTAGACTTCGATTTCTCTAGAATCGGGGCAAAAAGTCCTTTCTACCTCAATTATTAGGATAACCAATTGCTTAAATAATAAAATTGCCACCACATTTTGACATTCTTCGATTTTGCAAAAATCGAGGTATATTAACCGATTTAATAAGTCAAAAATGTATGTTAATTTCATCAACATAAAAATATTTTGTAAGTATTTCGAAATAATTTAATTTAGAAATAATTTATAAATTATAAGTTACTTCAACTAGTTTCTAAATTACAATATTTTAATTTTTTTATTATCACTTTTTTATATTTTAATTAATTAATTTATTGTTTTTTATTTATTTTTGTGTATTAGTTTTCATTTTAATTTTATAAAATTAATTTTTTTAAGTATATATCGAATTACTTCTTAATAAAAAAAGTTAAGTACCGAGAATGTAAAACATATCGGTATTTGTAAAGCCCATTTATTTTTCTGTCCTAATAGCTAAGGGACTGCCCCAATCTGTTGGGCCTAAGGCAGCCCAGGAAGTGTCCAAAACCACCTAAACCAACCTTAACACCTCATTCCGCTAATTTTCAGAGAAGACTGTTCCCCTACCCCTTGCAGCTGAACGTAGAGCTCTGCTAGGGCATCCTCTGAGCAACCACCGTTTCACTCTAAGGTCTCATTCGGGTAAGTTGAACTTAAACTTTACCCTTCCCTTTCCATTCCTGTGCCTTAATCTCTATTTGAGTCGAATCTAAAACAGTATGCTTAGTAATACATCTGTTTTCCAGTTTTACTGCACTAGTTTGAGTTGTCGTATTTCCCCTCTTCTCAGTGAACTTCAGTGCTCCCACTCAAGGTAAGGGAAGCTAGGGTCCATTTGTCTAGTTCGTTTATCTGCTTGTTTTATTGCTATTGCATGATTTTGTGGTCTGGATGCTACTGTGAGTTGATGAGAATGTCGTTTTAGCTTTTGGGATTGTGGTTGTGTGACTACTGTATGGAGGAACAGTGGCGGGCACTAGTTTTCTCGCCCAAGCGAGCATGCCTCGCCTAGGCGAGACTAACAGATACTCGCCCAAGCTTTTCTGTGCGAACTGTCGCTCAGGCGACTCGTCATCTTTTTTAGCGAGGGGTGATCTCGCTTAGGCGAGAATGAGCTCGCCTGAGCGAGAATCCGCAGGAACCACTGTTCCACTACTCGCGCTCTCGCCTAGGCGAGAAGGGACTCGCCTGAGCGAGAGGATATCTCGCTTGAGCGAGGTCTTCTAGCCTGAGCGAGGCTGGGGCAGGTTTTGTGCTATAACGTGAATGGCCAATGATGTGATTGTTTGTTTGATTGACTTGAATGCTTTCCTAGAAAAGTTTGAGGGATAATGCCTTTATTATATATGAGGGTGAGATGTAAATGATATGTTGTTTCATTGTGTTTGAATTGGAAAGCATGAGTTGTATGATGGGTTGTCATGCATGATATTAGTATTATGGGAACTTTCTGATTGGTTGGTGAATCATGTACAAAGTGTGAGTAGGGCGTAATTCCATGACTCTTGTAGCGAGAGCTCATGGTGGCGCCTCATCCATCAGACGTAATCCCATGGACCCTCCCAATGGGAGTCCTTGGTGGTGCCTCACCTATTAGACTTAATTCCATGGACCTCGTGGTGGGAGTTCATGGTGGTGCCTTAACATAAGGACGTAATTCCATATGAGTATTGTGGTGGTGCCTCAAGGCCAGGACGTAATTCCACGAAGGCCACGTGGTGGTGCCTCTTGTAAGGGTGTAATTTCGCGAAGGCTAGGTGGTGACGCCTCACTGCTAGGACGTAATTCCACTGCTTGATGGTGGTGCCTCAGCTACGTATCCGGATAAGTCAAGTCTTGGAGTCTTAATTGATTTGGTAGCCTATGGGTGAATGTCTGCTATTTGTGTCTGACTTTGCAAACTGCATGTTGACTGTTATAATATGAAATTCCTTTACACTAGCTTACCATTTTGCTTGCTTGTATGTTGTGTGTGGTCTTCTCTATTGCAATGATCATCAATTTCATTGATGTGAGCAGATGTGAGAACCCCTGACAGTGGTAATGATAATATGGATGTTGCAGCGTGATGGATTGGACGAGTATTGGGCCCACTGTGGGGTCCATCACTAAAGGATTTTATTAGTCATGATTCTATTGTCCGCACAAGACCTAGTATAGTTATTTGCTTTTCCAGTGCACTTTGTTTAGGCCGTGTAGAGCTTCTTTTGCGTAATCTGGGTAATGTTTGGCGTACTGTATACCTGCATACTCCATATTTCGTACTCTCTGAATATTCATGTATGTGACGTTTTATTAATTTGAGGTTATCCAGTTTTTGGGATGTTATAGTATTTAATTACTATTAATTAGTTTATCACCTACTTTTGTTAAACAAACCTTTATAAAAATGGCATTGAAAAAAATTAAGAAATGTAATTTAAATATATATATATATATATATATATATATATATATATATATATTTATATAAAATAATATTAAATTATAAAAAAAAAAATTTTGAAAATATATCATAAATATTAATAAAAAAAACAATATATATACTACTATAAATAAA
>Ga0099822_1005874_pt1 | contig 16025 bp, 9 predicted proteins | sample CowpeawhiteBW_FD_76839 | JGI IMG/M metagenome (GOLD analysis project Ga0099822, IMG submission 76839) | Root nodule microbial communities of legume samples collected from California USA - Cow pea white BW | ecosystem: Host-associated > Plants > Roots > Nodule | place: USA: California | collected...
ATATATATATATAAATATATATATATATATATATATATATATATATATATATATATATATATATATATATATATATATATATATATATATATATATAGGTATGTTAGGAATAGAAATGAGAGAAAACAAAGTACAATAACAAGCAAATATGCTAGCTAGGTATTATGTGGTATTGAGGAATTAGAAGAGAAATAAGTTTACTATTTTATAGTTTGTCCAAGCTTAATTAATCTGAAATATTAATTTAAAATTTAATAAAAGACTCCAATTAAGAATAATTCTTTATATTTAATCTTAAAGTAAATTATTCTCTCTTCTCTCTGTGCATATAAACTTGTATAAAGGTCTATTATTTTATTTTTTTATTCTTCTTCATCATTTTCTCCCTTTTGTCATCGTCTATTATATATTTCGCAATTAGATATATGGTAGCAGAATACAAAACAATTAAAAAAAAATCCCGAGTGAGTAATTGGTTCTCGGCGGTAAAAGAGAAACTCAAAATAGTTCTATTTTGTCTAATTTTTTTATGACAAATTATCGTTCTTGTTAAAAATTGATATCAATAAACTTTATCGTGATTTTTCGATGAATTCTAAATTGCACGCATTTCTTAAACAGTGTCTTTTATGATAGTACTGGTTATCAACATCCACAAATAGTTATTTTTAAATGTCTTTTATAGTTCTCTGGGATACATTTTTTACGTAAAAGAAATCAATACATTTTATTTATAACAACAATAAATATTTGTTGAACTTTTAATTTCATTCCTTTAACTTCTATATCACAAGAAATACGTATATGAATTAATTAAATTTTGTTGGTAAAAAGAAATTAATATCATTTAAACTTTGAAAATAATTATTATATAAAAGTAAAAGTATTTGAAAACTTAGACATTGAAAAGGAAGAAGGAAGATACGTGATGGACATGGGGATTAATTTATTTTGAAAATATGACTCGAATTTGTTTTATAAAGGTAGACAGTTGAATACAAAATAAAAAGTATTGTTGAAAATATGGCTTAAAAAATTATTGTTGTTATAAAATAAAGCAAGAAAAATTGCATTTAGTATATATGATATATTAGTAGTAATATTTAACTCAGTCGAGGATATTTGGGAATATACTCTTTATAAAGGGTGGACCAAACCAAATGTAGAAAGAGACACTTATACTTAATCTAGAAATTTGGTCATTTTCATCAAATGGAAAAAATATTCAATCTTTTCTATTTATTTTAATATATGACTACAAGATTATTGATATTGGTTAATAGATCATAGAAGTAACTGTTTATTATTCAAGAAAATAGAAAGATATAAAATGAATACGAGTTGAATTTTCTAAATGTTTTTCTTTAGTAAATGCAACACAAAAAATCTAAGACCATGAAAAACTGAAAGAAAAAAGACAGCGAGAGTTTGTTATTTGTTGCATAGATTTTAGTCGTTGTTGTTTTTTTTGTTTGGGTACGCTGTTATTTATAATTACGAACGTTAAAATTAGGAATTTCACATTTCGTGTTAAGGCCCCACTTATCCTAACATTCAATCCTTGCTGTAATTGATTCCTTCATCGTTGAAGTTTTCTCCTTTTCCTCCTTTTTGTCCCTTCTTCCCCTTCACAGGGCACAGGGCATGTAAGTATCTTAATTTGCAGACACATTTGTGATTCTTACGCTAAGGTGTTTAGAATGTGAAGCTTTTCGGTTTTGTCCCCTTTTGTTCCTTCTGATCCTTGTTTTTGCACCTTTTGAATCATGTTGTGTTATGGCTTTGATGGTTTTTGATTTCTGCTATATGGGTTCTTCTCATTATCCATTTCGTATCTTCCATCCCAATGGAATCAGGTGTTCACGAATGGTGTTTTTTGACTTTGATTTGGAACTTCTGATGGCTTATTGAATGATGCTTTTGGCTTCATCCTTGTTTGATCATTCCATTGCGTTAATGAATCCAAAGAAACTCATTGCTTTATCTTTAGAAAGACAGTTTTTTTTTTTCTTTCTATTATGTCTGGTTTCTTGTCCTTTTCATCAATGGGGTTTGAAACACTTTTGTATAATACAGTAGTTAAAATTTGCTTTCAGCATGAAATTCTATCTTTTTCATCTATTTTCTTTTTGTTCTGAACGACGTTTGGTCATTTTATGTTATTAATTCAAAATCCATTTTGCTAGATAAAGGAATTGCACATGGGGAGGAAAGGGTGGTTTTATTCAGTGAAGAAAGTTTTCTTTTCTGATTCCAAAAAGGAACAGGTACGTGAATAACTCATGTTATTGCCTCTGACATGAATAGAAGAAAGAACATTACCTTGAAACAGGATAATATTCTGATGCAAAACAATTTTGTTTGGTCATAAAAAACAGAAACATTCTCCTCATCATCAACAACAACATCATCCCAAGCCACCAAAGTTAGGATGTTTTGGGGCTTATCACCCCGATGATCTAGAAGGAGCACCAGTTGCTGTTGTTCCCTCACTTCCACCAAGAAAAGAAGAGACCTCACCAAAAAGTGTGCCAGAGAATGAACAGAACAACCAAGCCTTTTCTTTGGTTTTGGCTACTGCTGTGGCTACAGGTGCTGCTGTTGCCGCTGCTGCAGAGGTTTCTCGTCTCTCAAACGCAAGTCGTAAAAGTGTAATATCGAATGAAGACATGGCTGCTACCAAAATTCAAACAGCATATCGTGGATATTTGGTACAGACTTTTATCAATCCTATTTATTATGAACAAACATTTGTATTTGTGTTGCAACAACGTTGAACTGTGAAAGACTTTTTGTGTAATAACCGTTCTATTCTATGTTATGTGTGTTTCAGGCAAGAAGATCCTTGCGAGGCTTGAGAGGTTTGGCGAGGTTGAGAACATTGGTGCAAGGGCAATCTGTTCAAAGACAAGCAGCTACTACCTTGCAATGCATGCAAACGCTTTCACGGTTGCAGTCTCAGATTCGTGCAAGGAAGGTCAGAATGTCCGAGGAGAATCAAACTCTTAACCGACAACTGATGCAGAAACGTGAAAGGGAATTTGACAAGTTGCAAGCTAACGTAAGTAATGTGTATGTTATGTTGAAATTCATGTTATAAGAAGGACATCATCAATGAGTTAAGCAGATACAATTGAGAATATAATTTTTGTTATGCTAATGTTGTAAAGTGGCAAATACTTTTTCAGCAAATTGGAGAAAAATGGGATGATAGCTCGAAATCAAAGGAGGAAGTTGAGGCAAAGTTGTTGCAAAGGCAAATAGCAGCTATGAGAAGAGAGAAGGCTATGGCATATGCATCAACACATCAGGTAAGAAAATGGAACAAGAGAAACAAGTTTTTGATGCAGTTACATATATTTTATGCACTACACTAATGAATCTCTTCAACAGCAAACATGGAGGAACTCTGCAAAATCTGCCACAAATGCTACATTTATGGATCCAAACAATCCTCACTGGGGTTGGAACTGGCTAGAGCGATGGATGGCTACTAGGCCATGGGAAGATCAAAACACAACCTACCACATTGGTCATGCATCTGCAAAAAGTGCTGCAAAAAACACCATGTCAGTGGGTGAAATCACAAAACTATACTCTCTCCGTGACCAGAACAATGATGTGAAATCACCATCAGCAACCAAAAAAGCAACTCGTACTGGCAGCATGGAATCCCCTCCAAAAAGAACCGGAAGAGCCTCACTGTCGAATGGAACAAGGCCAAAGGTATCAACTGGTTCATGGGGTGGTGATGCTGATTCAAAATCCATGTTCAACAAAGTCCACGAAAACAATCGCAGGCACAGCATTGGAGTGTCACCACTGAACGATGACGAGATCCATTCAAGCTCTTCACCATCCACCCAGGTTGCAAAGGCGAAGCCATCATCCAAAGGAAGAAGTGCATCACAAAGAAATACAACACCCGAAAATGCAGCAGCTTCTGCTCCTCTAAAGAAGAGACTCTCTTTCCCTGCTTCTCCAACTGGTGCAAGAAGGCATTCTGTTTCAACCAGACCGGGAAATGTGGTTTCTTCCAGCAACAGAAAATGAGAGCGAGAAGGTAGAGATGCATCATGCATGCCATTGGTGTACTTAGAATAGAAACATGAACGAAGATTAATCAAATTACAAAAGGTGGCACCAATATCTTTCATAGTAGTCTCTATCAGCTTTTTCTTCATACAAGCCATGTTGTTGGTGCGCAATGGGAGGAGATGCAATAAAATTTGACTGATCAAGTATTCATTTCATCCTCACAGTTATCTTCATAACCGATGCAGATAACTTTTTCTTTTACTTTAACTCACTGTAGTAGTTCCATGTTATATATATGTAACAAGATTATTGCTTTTGGGAGCGATATATAAATATATATTATGTAAACATGTACTGCACTATTTATCCCATTTGTAAAGTATTCATCAATTCATCAATTCAAGACCATGGTTCTAACTGTGATAGACCATGTTGTATCTATTCTCCATTCCGTGTTATATTTTTGAGAGCCATATTCAAAAATGTATTTTTTATTTTGAATGGATGAAACATAGAACTTGATTTTAATTTTAGATAAATTTTTATTAAACTGAAAAAGTAAAGAATGGATCAAATTTAAAAATTTGAATTGAAATTTATGGTGAAAAAATTGAGGTGATGTGAAGAGTGGACGTTGGCAATGATGTAGGTTGGAATGGTGGTCAAAGGATACCAATAACGACCCATTGGATTGGAGATGGTGGTTTTAGGAGTTCTAAAACCAACGGTGATCTTGATAAAGGGTTTTAGGTTAAAGGTTATATATTATTGTGACATGAACTTTGTAATAATGATTGTTGGTGAGTTCAAAGATAATGGTTTTCAGAATATTAATGACATTAATTCGCACAACAAAATTGCATTTTCATGTATTCTCCATCACCATGCCATCAATCGTTTTCACTACTTTGTTAAATTATAATTTAAGACCGAGTAAAGTAAAAGTGTTTCTTTTTGTGAGTTTCATTTTGCTGTTTATTTATCTGCACAATATTTTTTACAGTTAATAATAACTGTTAAGTAACACCAGAAATTATTAGCTTTTAAAGTGTAGGAAAACAGTTAAGTACAGTATTTTTTCCGAAAGTTTTACCGACAATTCCTGAAGTTTTGTATCGTTATACTGTTTTTTAATATTTACAATGATCTTAATATACATAATATATATTTTTAAATTTGATTCAGTTCCACCCATATTTTTTTACTCCAACAAAAGGTATGAAGGAAACCCACTTAAATTATTAGCTTGACAGGATTGGTGATGATTTGATTTTCTCAAAATGTTCAAGGTATTAGCAACAATTTATATTAAAAATGTTAGGCTAAATAAATACAATATTTCAATACATAAACCACGAAAAAAAAAATGATTGCTAAGAAACAATCTTCAGCCACAAAAGAATAATTTTTTAGGAAAAAGAGTTTTTTTCAACACAACTCAGTATCTCGTAGAAAAGAGTTATTTATTTATATTTTAAATTCCTCCAATTTGAAAATTTTGCGCCGTATATGCAAGCATCGATAGAAACTCTCTGGTGGGTTTTAATGTGTGGTTGACTGCAGAAGAGATAAAGACTCAAAAAATTTGCAATTGGCCAATCAAAACTTGAGTGTGTGATGACTATTGGCAAATACAAAACCACTTGGCATGAACTTGGCCATTAAAAAATTTCTCAACATAGTGTATAATTTATAATAACAATAATAAATAAATAAATAAATTTAATATATTTGAACAAGTCATTCATACAAGTTGTGCTTTCAAATAAGCATTTTGCTATACCTGTCCAAATGTATTTGAATCTATGACTCAATCCGACTTATCATGAGTTCGGGTCGGTTTTGGTTGAAATTTTTTTACAAATTTTAATATGAAGATTTTTGATCCGACTTATTTAGAATTCGGCTCACCCGGGTTGAACCTGTGGTGAGTTGGGTTGACTCACCAATCCGCAGATAAAAGGGTCACACTACTATTTTTTATGAAATTGGACTTTATATTTGAGTGATGTTAAGTTGTTTTTTTTAGTCAACACATAAATAATTTGGATTTTTTTTGATTTTGGTTTGTATTTGGATTGTATTAAAGTTTATTTAGATTTTAATTAAAATTATAATTTAGTTTTAACTAAAAAAATTATATATTTTTTAATTAAGTGATTTCGTAAGCCAACCCGTTTAATCCGTCAACCTGTAATAAATTGAATCAAATTTAAATTTTTTAATTCATTAAAAAATAAATTAAATTAAATTAATTCACTAAATAATTAACCCGTAATAAATCAAGCTAAATTAGATCTTATTATTGTCCATTTTGATAGTCTACGTTTTGTTAAAAATATATGTGTATGTGTCTTTTGCCTTGTTGTTTTGCACTTGTTCAAACCTGCAATTACTGTTCACTCTGCTATGAGAGTTGAACCATTTCACTTCAAATTTCATTTCATAAAACAAGTTTTATCTGATAATGCCATCGTGAATAACAAGAAGGGTCACAACCCTTCAGTGGTGTCCCCAATTCTCACTCCTACATGGCCTTGCGTCAGCCATTATCCATTCATCAGCATTCATTATTCTTTATCCAAAACACAATAAAAACCTTTTTAAATTTTCAGCCCAGGTGTTAGTACATTCTATATACAAATGTTTCCTTTTTATTTTCTTTTGGTAAGAAAGACATACATATTTATTTTGGTCATAATGGCCATATGAATATTCTTTTAATGTTTTAACTACAAAGCTTAGAGTAGAATAGAGTAGTGGTGATGTAGTGTTGTACACAAATAACAAAAGAAAAAAAATGTTGCTAACACATTTTTCATAACACCAAGGAATGTCATGTTAATGTTAGAAAACACAGTTTATTATATTTATTGAGGGAGTTATAAATAAGACTCCAAAGTTTTATAATTCTTAATGGATTTCTGATAATAATAATAATAATAATAATAGTAAAGAACTTGTTTATAAAAAAGAAGTGCGCCCAAATTATGCATTTGTTTAATTTTTTTTATATTTTGTTGCATTAAATGGTGTTAATTTTTTGTGAAAAAAGCAAATAAAAGGAAAATAAAACTTCGCAGTTTCTGTTCTTTGATTCTCATTGTGCTTCTTGCTTACTTAATGTGCTTCTTCCTCTGCCACCCATATCAGTTTTTTTCGCAAACTCTGTCGTAAACCAGGTCTTGATGCTCTTTGTCTCTTGTCTCAATCTTATCCAAATTCTTCCCTTCAATTTTTTTCACTCTTAACTTTCTTCACCATACCATCTCTCTTTTCTGTACCAAAATGGGTCTAATCTTGAACCGAAATGTGCAATCCTTATTGGTCCCGTCGTAAGAGTGGATTATTTTCCATCTATATACTCGATTGGGTCATCCCTTTTAATCCAGTTTTCGTAACAGCTTGATATTTCTCTGTTGATTTTAATTCCTTTTGTAAATTTTTTGCACTTTGAAGTTTTCTTTCTGATAAGGGGGTAGAAAAAGGCTGCGACTTTTTCAAAGGGTTGATTAGAAATGGTGTCAGGGAGCGACCCAGTTGAGTCTTTTTTCAATTCCGTTCAGGTTGTGAAGGAATCGCTGTCGCCACTGGAAGTGGGTTTTCGGAAGGCGGCGAAGGATCTTGAGCATTGTTTGGCAGGGCCAAAGAACAAGGTCAATGGTGTTTGTTTGATTGCCCCACTGAGGGAAGGTAGTGAATTTCAGATCTGTGATGTGAAGAAGAAGAAGGGGTTGTCAATGAAGGTTCCTTTGAAGGCTTTCTTGGGCATGTTTTCACAGAATTCAGGGAATGGTGGTGCTGGTAATAGAGCTCAAGTGGGTAAAGAAGACGGTCCTTCTTGCACCAATTGTTTGCAGTTTGCTGTGACTTGGTCTTTGTTGGTTAACGGGTTCCTTCAGTCTTTGCCACTTCCTTTCAAATCTGGAAAGAAGAAGTGTCATAAAGTGTGTGATGAAGATAAGCCGAGTTCTTGCATGAGGTCCACTGTTTCATCATGTGATTTGAAGCAGGATGAATCCAAGGGGGTTCAGTTTGGTAGAGCAGTTTGGGAGAACGGTGTGAATAGGAAGGATGGGAAACATGTTTCACTTGAGTGCGTTATAGGTTTTATTTTTGATCAGTTATCTCAGACTATTCAGAGTCTTGATCATGGGGTGCAAGAAAATCAGGATGACCTTGACAGTGGGAAAACTTGTCTGCCCCAACCTTCTTTTCCTCATTTTGGTAATGTGAATGCACTTACAGGTTTCTTGGAGGAGCAGAAAGTATATGTCAATGGTTTCTTGGGGAATTTGAGGTTTGCAAAGGTGGGTGGTGTACCATCAACCGTGCCTGGAGAAGAAAGCCCTTCCACAAACGGGGAGGGAGATAATAGCAATAGTAATAATAATAATGGAAATGGTAGCGGTAATAATGAAAACAAGGAGGAAAGCGGAGGAAATTCGCCGCAGAAGGTTGCCAGCAACATATTCAGTATTCCTCTCTCAAATGTGGAACGTCTTAAGTCTACACTTTCCACAGTTTCATTGACAGAATTGGTTGAACTGCTACCACAACTGGGAAAAACTTCTAAAGACCATCCTGATAAGAAGAAGCTAATCTCGGTGCAAGATTTTTTTAGATACACAGAGGCTGAAGGTGTGTCATATTACATGGAATAGGAGTCTTTTTATTTTCAAAATTTGCTTGCATAAGATACCAGCACACTCTTCTTAATAACTGCAGTTATCGATTGTTAAAACGTGGAGTTGATTGGAGTTAGGATTCTGGTGCAATTTAATTATTTAAAATTGTGAATTCATTTATTAGAATATACATGTACATAGTAATAGGATAGAAAATGCTGGTATGCATGGACAGGGGAGGGATATACGAGAAATCTGTTTCGGCAAATACGAGAGTATAGGTTAGGTATATTTTTAACTGTTACAGGAATTGACATGAATTCTCTGATTCATGTAAAGATATTGTCAATTAGCTTATACTTTCTGTTCCTAGGTATGGCAGGGATGTAATATTATTGAGGGGTATAATATAATTTGAGCAAACAGTAATGTAAGTTAGTTTAATAAATCTGCATATGGTTTTCAAATGCAGGGTTTTGATGATCTGAGATCAATTTGTTTTTTATAGATTTGATTTTTTGAAATGTGAAGGAGTGAAGATTAATTAGGCAGATTAGGAATGAAATATGGAATGGTAGGGTTGTGGCCTAGGGTAGACTTCAGATGAAGTGCTGGCTTAAAATTCATAGATGAGAAGCAATATTGGGAACGTCAATAGAGAAGATCTTGTGAACATTTTAAAAAATGTTTTCAAAATTTTATCATCATCATCATCATTTCATTTCTTTTTAACCCCCTTACGAGTTTTTAAACAATATATTACAAAATAACTTTATAAAACGAAAACCTAAAATCACAATCAAACAGGAACTTATTTTTTCTGGAGCAGTGTTTGAGCATTGCGGCAATAAATCTCTGTATGATTAATATTGCAATAAGAAATCATGTACGACTATACAATAAACGAATACATTTTAAGCAATAAACAACTTTACTACAAATGGGTACCCGGATCTGAATCCTATCAGTTGTAATCTTTTATCCTTTTTGTAAGATATGCTTAAGTTAGTCTGTTTCTGACATATTTTCTTGAAGTAGTTGGTTAAGATGTCCTGTTTAATTGTTGTGATTGTTAGAAAGGATCTTAGACATAGAAAAAGAGAACTTGAGATCTGTTTTGTTATTAATTTATTATTTATTATTCAGTTATTCTACTTTGTTACTAGTTCTTCCTCTCGAGGAAGTTAATGGTTCCAGTTAAAAACTGTTACATGTAGTACTAGGTGTTGACTCAGTACTACATATATGATTGCCAACTTTTGGCAGTTGGTCAGCATATAGAGAAGATAGGTAGCTACAACACCAGTTACTATACTATATAGAGACTTGGGCACTTTATTTGTTTGTATATGGTGATTTCTTTGTGGTACTTTTTGGAAATAAAGTTAACTGTTCACTTTCATTATCCTCGTACAGGGAGGAGGTTCTTTGAGGAGTTGGATAGAGATGGTGATGGCCAAGTAACTCTGGAAGATCTAGAAGTAGCAATTAGAAAACGAAAGCTGCCACGAAGATATGCTAAAGAATTTATGAGTCGTGCAAGAAGTCACTTGTTTTCTAGGTCTTTTGGTTTGAAGCAGTTCTTATCATTAATGGAACAGAAGGAGCCAACAATTCTTCGGGCATATACTTCGCTTTGTCTAAGCAAGTCAGGGACACTGAAGAAGAGTGAAATATTGGAATCACTAAAGAATGCAGGTCTCCCTGCAAATGAAGACAATGCTGTTGCTATGATGCGATTTCTGAATGCAGATACAGAAGAATCTATTTCGTATGGACATTTCCGCAATTTCATGCTTCTGCTTCCCTCTGATCGTCTTCAAGAGGATCCAAGGTGAGAGAAATATGATCAATTAATTGATTTATATATATATATATATATATATATATATATATCCATGATAATAAAGTGCATCACTAATCCTTTATATATTTTTGGAGGTAGGAGAGGGGCGTAATCACTATACTGTTAAAAAGCCTTGCTTATGAGGATATTTACTAATGGTAGAAAAAAATAAATATTTGGAGAAAAATAGAAAATAAGATACCTTTCAAAACAGAATTTAAGAAAAAGGGGAACTATAAGCAACAAAGGTCAAAATAAACTATGGAGAATAACCTGGTCAAATATTTCTTAAACTTTAGCTTTTAACCTGGTTAAATAACATTGTTTATTCATATAGCTGTCCTCACCTAGTGGGATAAGGCTTCATTATTGATTGTCAGGCCTATGGTCTGATGCCCAGTTCCAAAACTTTGTAAAATAGGAGGGACTGTGTTACATCATCAGCAGCCAACATAAAACTTCTCAAAATCTGAAACATGGATCACTCACTGTAGATTATGGCCTTGTCTGAATTTTAATTTGTGAAAGAAGTTTTATTAAAATGTATTTTATTTTTTGTATAAATACTGACTGAGAACTTTTATCTAAATTGCCCATATGTGTGCTAATGGGTGGTTGTTAACCTGAAGTTACACACTCTAGCTCTTGAGTACAGTTTTAAATGAGTTAGCGTAGTTGCATCAGTGCTCAAATATCCTGTTAAATACAATTTTCTTGAAAGACACTGGTTCAAGCCTTTGGACTGGGTAGATGCTACCATTAGGAGAAGGATTAGTGTATATGTGTTTGTATATAAGTTTAAGTTTTTCTGCTTCCTGCTTCTGCTTGTAAGCAGTAGTGGGGCAAGGATTAACATAAATATTTGCTGGAGTTTACTTAAGGCTTTCCATGAGAAGAAAAGATTCTCTTTGGTGGGGATCTAAATGAACATTTAGTAGTGGGGCAAGGAAATTTATTCATGAGTTCATGGTGGTTTTGGAGTACTAAATGAGAAAGTACAGTTTATTATTGATTTCTCAATGGCATATGATTTCAAGTTTATAAAACACTTGTTTTAGGAAGTGGGGGGAGCAACTGATCACTTATAGGATTGGAAGCTCTTTGGTGTGAAACTTTGATAAAAGAACTTCAAATTATTGTAAGATGATTCTATTCTTACTAAAAAACTAAAGGGTCTTGATCTTTTATCTTTGTTTTAAGAGCTGTAATCAGAAAATCTAGCAAGCAGTAGGTGATTAAGATTCGGTTAGTAATTTAATTTCGTCGATGTTCAACTACTACCAGCAGTCAATGATTAAATTGATCCTCTATATTAATGACTATTTTTGGTTATACTTTCAGGAGTATTTGGTTTGAAGCTGCAACTGTTGTTGCTGTTCCACCACCTGTTGAAATTCCTGCCGGAAGTGTGCTAAGATCTGCACTGGCAGGTGGCCTTTCCTGTGCCCTGTCTTGTGCCTTACTGCATCCAGTTGATACAATTAAGGCATGTTCTTGAACTTTGATGAACAATTCCCTATTCCTCTCATAGCCATTTGATTGTTTTGGCTCCTTTTAGAGGCCTCATCGTTGTCTTATTTGGTATATTAGACTCGAGTACAAGCATCAACCATGTCCTTCCCTGAAATTATTTCTAAGCTGCCAGAGATTGGAAGGCGGGGTTTATACAGGGGGTCAATCCCTGCAATTCTTGGACAGTTTTCAAGGTTGTTTGTTCAATCTCTTTTCAATGCTTCCCTTTTACTTTCCTCTGTTTTGAAATTGGAGCTTATGCCATCTTTGATATTGCAGCCACGGCTTGCGAACTGGGATATTTGAAGCAAGCAAATTGGTGTTGATAAATGTTGCTCCAACACTGCCAGAACTCCAGGTAATTTGTAAATCTTATATGTAAAAGCATGAAAAATGTGTCACTCTGTAATAAGTGAATATTTTTTCACTTAACTCCTTGTCTCTATTAAAAGGGTCGTTAGTGGGGCAAATGCTTTAAACTGAGATGTTCACACTTAATAGATCAATGTACTCAAATTTTATTTAGTCGTTTTTAGTACTTCAAAAGATTAGGAGGTTGATAACAAGTTCATTATGTTGTTCAATAGAAGTTCTTTGTTGTCACTTAACTGAATCCAAAAGTTCCATGTACGAACCCTTTTGTAGGTACAATCAATAGCATCATTCTGTAGCACATTTTTAGGAACAGCTGTGCGGATCCCCTGTGAGGTGTTGAAGCAAAGGTTACAGGCCGGCCTTTTTGACAATGTTGGTCAGGCTTTTGTTGCAACTTGGGAGCAGGATGGTCTTAGGGGCTTCTTTCGTGGAACCGGAGCTACCCTGTGCCGTGAGGTTCCATTTTATGTCGCAGGCATGGGGCTTTATGCTGAATCTAAAAAGGTGTGTAACTTCCATGATTCAGCATGCTTGATCAATGTTCTCGTGTTTATCAATGGCATTTTCATTTTAACTTATGTTTTATATTCACCCAAAAAAAGATTAACTTTGAGTGTTGTGGTGTTGGTCTTTGATTTTAGGTTGTTGAACGTCTACTGGAGCGGGAACTGGGTCCCCTGGAAACAATTGCTGTTGGAGCTTTATCTGGCGGCTTGGCGGCTGTTGTGACGACACCGTTTGATGTGATGAAAACTAGAATGATGACGGCGCAAGGACGGTCTGTGTCAATGTCCTTGATAGCCTTTTCTATACTGAAACATGAGGGACCCCTTGGGTTGTTCAAAGGAGCAGTTCCAAGGTTCTTTTGGATTGCACCTCTTGGTGCTATGAACTTTGCAGGTTATGAGTTGGCAAAGAAGGCTATGAACAAAAATGAGGAGGGTAAGGCAGGGAGTTCAGATTAACATGGGATTTTGTGTTACAGCAGCCAAATGTCTGGTGGAATTTTTGAGTTTACTGCAGTCATCAATGGAGTAAGGTCATTGATGCTGCTCTCAGATACACATTTTGTTTCCTTTGTTCGTTTTCTTCTACTTTTATAAGATTGCCCTTTGTAGCAGCAGAATCAAAAAGTATATTTGCAAACTAAAGGTTCAATTTTATTTCTTCCTCTATTGTACAGATTTTGGTCCCTTGTATCTTTCTTCAGCTCTCATTTTTTTATTGTTTTGTTGGATCAGTTTGTCACCACAATTTTATATTTTGATTTGCTAGTCTTCCATTTATTTGGAACAATCTTGTATAATTGTTGCGGTTGAGAGTGGAGCTTAATTGGAGTATATCTCGGGTAACAAGTTTTTTATATAAATTTTTTAGACATGGTTGAGATTAGTTCGTCATGCAAATCGTTAAGCGAAGTCTAAAAAATTTCAAACTTTAGACATTACTCATGAAATTCGTATTAATTTGGTTTGGCTGATTCCATAGCGAGACATGCATCAAATTTATATTTAGCAAATGTCTTTTGAAAAAGAATATTTAACCTAATTTATATTTAGTCCTAAAATTGTGTACCCTTTCTAATAGAATATATGACTAAAATGAATGCATATTTTTTGGTGGCGTGTTATTCAACGTCGTTTTGGTACGAAATTTCTAATTTAATGTTGCAAATTAATTCCTGAAATTATTAATGACTGACCAGTTTTTTGTTTTCTTTATGCTTATTTGATAAAGGAGAAAAATGAGTGAAATGGAAATATGTTGACGTGTTTCTGATTAGAAGTTTTTTTTTTCTTTTAAAAACAGATTACATTTACTATTTTTGTAGAGTTTTCAAAAGGCACTAACACTTCTTTTCTAAATTTTAAAGTATAATTAACCTACCTTGTATGTTTAATGAATTGATACAGCCCTTTGTTTTGTTTAATAAGTGACATACGTGCAAGATAAAAAATGTGCTGTTTTGATGAAAGACAACAGTACTGTTTACACTCCTCATCCCATGATTGTAAGAAAAAGCATCTAAACATAATAGAAAAAGAATTGCACAATTCGATTTTGTTTCTTCTATATGTATTATGTGTTTGTTCTTTATGCTTCTCTCGAGATTTATTTTGGAAAAGACATTGGAAATTACATTCTCTGATGTTCTGCCAAAAGAATGTAGAGTTTTTTTAATAAACCATAGAAAGTACAAGAATCATTTGAGAGCTGAAAAAATTTAGTACAATCAATTCTATAGAAAATAAACTTGATAAGAACTTTTCTATGAATATTTGGCCCTGCATTTGAAAAATAAGGAGAGAAAATTAAAATATAAACGAAGTTAAACACCACCTAATCTGTAATCATAAAGATGAATTACTTTCAATATTTAATGAGGCCAATGTTTTCTCTTCTGTTTCGGCAATCAATGGTCACCATCGTTTTAAATCAATGGAAAGATGGAGTAACAGCATTTTGCCATTACCAAACTATGCCTATTTATCTATCGAATCATTCTTATAAACAGTACAAATCCCATGTAACATTTTAAACCGAATATGTCTAGCTATGGAATATCGAGTTGTAGTGTACTACTGCTTGACATAAATCAGAATCTCTTTACGGGCATAATTTATAACGACAATCGCAGAACAGCATTTTCTTATCATTGTCTCCGAACGGAAACCACAAGATATCAGTTTCTTTGGACAACCAAAGCTGCACTTTAAGGTGAAATCGTAAGTGATTAACTACAGTACCACAAAAAATTCGACACTGTATATCAAAAACCTTTTAACCGAAAAAGGTAACCAAGTTACAAAGAAATCAATGTAGTTGTTTTTATTGAACCAGCAAGAAAAACATCAACTTATGACATTTTGCTAATTGAAAATCAATAGCCCCAGTTATCATTCCTGATCTCATCATCGAACTTCTTTTTCAGCTCAGGGTGCTTTTCGAAGTACTCATCTGCCGTCATGGTACTAAGCTTTTTCTGTGAAAAAGAAGAAAAAAAAGAATGAGATTTTTAATAAAAATCCTATAAAGCTGTAAAATCTGAGGTTATATCTATTACCTTCAACTCTTGTACTTCAGCAATTTCCTTTTCCAAACGTTCAGATTCCTTCAGAGATTTCTCTTCTGCTTCTTTAAGCTCAATCAACTGCAGCCAAAAACGCAAGCATAATAAATCAGGAAATTATAATTGTAAAAGTAATGTATGAGTAAAAGAGCCTTTTTAGGACGTAAAAGATTTAAACAAAATAAAACTAACAATTTGACTAAGTTCTTACCAGGGAGTCAAATTTAGCCTTATACTGAGGAGTTACTGTGTCAACAAACTTGGGGACCTCAATGCCTGCAAATAGGGCATCAAATCAAACATTAAAATTTGAATTAATTGTAGGTAAAAGAGTAAATTTATAAAATGACATATTGGTTGTGCACACGCACATATATGGGGCATAACAAATTAATTTAGCCCATCCAAAGCAAGGTAGAATAGTCATGATTAGATTATTATTAAGAAAATGAAATTTAAGTCTAATTTAACTTCACAATAACCAACTTATAAGATGAGGTTTACATCTACATAATCCACACACACACACACACACATATATATATATATATATATA
>Ga0099822_1005881_pt1 | contig 16012 bp, 10 predicted proteins | sample CowpeawhiteBW_FD_76839 | JGI IMG/M metagenome (GOLD analysis project Ga0099822, IMG submission 76839) | Root nodule microbial communities of legume samples collected from California USA - Cow pea white BW | ecosystem: Host-associated > Plants > Roots > Nodule | place: USA: California | collected...
AATGATTCTGATCGGGGAAAAATGTAGTTCCACCGAATGATTGATGAATTGAGTCATTATATTGTAGAAATCCATAGGGTCGAGTGCCAATATGATGAAGTGCTATGAAATCCCTGTTTGATTGAACGTTGTGGTATCCTGTGGTATGATTCAATGCGAAATGTTATGAATTGCAGTAGAAATTGATGATTAATGTGGCTAGGTTTTGGGGTTACTCTGAATGTGGTTGGAATCTGAATGGAGAATGAAGAGAATTAGCAAAGTAGGATAAGTGGTAGGGGCACGGGTTCTGGAAAATAACCTGGAGTTGGCAGATGGAGTGTACCGCTTGGCGGCACGTAGCTTGCCGCCAGGCGCCGACGCGGAAGTTACCATGCTGCGTTGACGAAATGAATGTGGAGGGGTTGGGTAGTTGATTTGGAAAGAATTAGTTCATTGGGAGGAAATTGGGGTCGTGAAACTAATAGGTCATGAGTTGTTCTATTTACATTGCGGTCAAGCATGTTGGGATAGGTCATATGAATATTTGAACACAAGAATTGTCAATAACCAGGAGAAAGCTTAAGTCTGGGTTAATCAGAAGGTATGGTTTTGATGGCTGAGTTGATTGTTATAGCAAGTATAAGAATTTAATATGTTAGGGGCATGGGAGGATGCGTTGGTATAACATATATGTAAGCCTTGAAAAGAGAACCTGTGAGCAAGGTATTAAGTAGTGAACTGTTAGTGCTTAGAGTGATGAACAGAATACTTAAATCGGTATTAGCAACTCTGTTAAGCTTGGGGTTTCAGGTACGACTCATAATAAAGTTTTAGAATAGGGATTGTTGGGATTGAGGACATAGATGGTTAACGTACATTGTTGTTGGCTGAATTATTGAGAAATAATATAGTATGATTATATCGTAAGCTTTACATTTAGTACCAGAAACCTATTAGTATTTGAGAAAAATCTGAGATAGAGAACATAAACCAGAAGTGATTGTTGTACTGATACAGCGCCCGGCGAGAGGGAACGGCTCCGCCAGGCGGTAGAGAGGGAATCAGAGAGTACCTGATAGCGCAGCGCCTGGCGGTCGGGTCTGTGGCGCCAGGCGATATCTATCCAACAGTGAGCCACTGTTATGTGGGTGCCTGGCGGTGAGGTTAATACCGCCAGGCGGTACCTACAGCGAGATGAATTTTTAAGGCGCTGTGCACTTGGCGGTACGCGACACTCGCCAGGCGGTCTGGGAGCTGGCAGTGCCTAGCGACACATGTCCCCCGCCAGGCGATTTATACTGCTGCAGCTTGGAATTGTGGTTTCGTCCTTGTGATCTACAAGGCGTCTAGTGGTGCTTTAAAGGTGGGATTGCTAGTGTTCCTTGAGTTGTGGCTCAGGATAAGGGTTAAGCACGTGGTATTCCTTGAGTTGTGGCTCGGAATAACATCCCTTGAGTTGTGGCTCGGGATGGCGGATGAACACGAGGAACCCTTGAGTTGTGGCTCGGGTTGGTGAGTGTTGCTAGTGTGAGACCAGTACGGATGGGTCCAGATAGATTGTCCTCCTCAGTTGTTGGCTGACGAGTTTGGTAGTCTTGGGACGATACAGACTATGTTCGTATATGGGAACTCTACCTGGCGTTACGATGTATGATCCGTAGCATGTTTTCCCGCATGTGCTCTATTGGTTGTGGCTAATAGGTATGGCAGCAAGTCACCTTGAAGTAATTCATTAGACGATGTAGAACACGAATAATCTGATTGGGGGTCAGATGGTAAGAATTAAAGAATGGAACAATGTGAGATGTTTAAGTTATGTATAGTTACATATGGTTATATGCATATATATATATATATATATATATATATATATATATCTGTATATTTATATATATGTTTTTTCTGTTATTCTCACTATATCTGCGTGTGTTTGTCGATGATCGTGTACGCGGTACACGAGAGCAGATGTTGTTGATGCAGGTGGCTCAAGTGAAGCTTAGTCGCGGAGAGGGGTTCGACTTAGGGAATTTCTTATGTTTATTTATTGCTTTTGAAAACAGTTGTAAACCCTGATGGGTGATTTTATAACATTGTTCTTTTAGTTTTGGAACGGATGATTATGAACTTTACTTGTTCCTTTAATAAATTTTAAATTTTCCCGCGTTTTGGGAAAATGATGTATTATTAAATGCGCTGTATTTAATTATTTCTTTTATTTTATTTATAAATCCGTAATATCCTGATGGGATGTTACAGGGATCAAGTAAAATTAACCTTAGATTATAGACACAAAAAACGAAAAGCAACTAACCAAAAACAAAAAACAAAATTAAATCAAAATTCAACCAAATTAACCATTCAAAAACGAAAATTTAAGTTACATGTCAATACCAACGATGGTGATAACCAGGTAGAGTGTTACTTATCAAAGCCTGACCATAACGAGAAGTGTGCCAACGACGACGAGTGGAACACTATAGTGAAGAAGGCAACCAAAAAGAGGCAATGAATAGTTGTCTCGAAGAAGCCTAATGACGATGAGAGGGGGACCACGATGAAGAAGCGACCATGGTGACGACAACCATGTTGATAGCGACCACTGTGATGGCGACCAAGAAGAGGGACGATGTTGAGCCTTTGTGTTTTCTGCACTTAAGTTTTCGAAGGAGGGAAATGAAATGTTATGTTTCTCTTTATAAAGGAGGGAAGTGAAATGTTGCATTTTTAAGTCTTTGTGTTTTAGTGTCTTTCTATTTTCATAGAGAGAAGTTTTAGTTTTTTGCATTCAAAAATAATATAGCTACCGAAACTTATTCGGTCGCTAATTTGCCATCGAAATTTCCTCAGTCGTTATTCAGCCAACAAAACAAATTCAGTTGCTACAAAATCATTCTAATTCAGCGATTAAATCGAACAATTTATTTTACTTTTCATAGCCATCGATTTAGCGATTGAATCTTTGTCACTAATGTTTTCAGTCGTTATTTCAGTCGTTATACGAACTAATTTCACTAAGAAGACATTTGGTCGCTGTTTCGGTGGCTAATTGAGATCAATTGAAATTGGTGGCTATTTTAGTCACAATTTGTGACTGCATTATTTTGGTGGTTGTGCAGTGAAGGCTGTTGTGTTTGCATGTTTGCTTGAGAAAGAAGAAGATGACGTGAAAGCTCCTGGTTTGTCAAATTTGAAAGTGGATGATTGTGACACATTGTAGCTCCTGGTTGGGTAGATTGTGATTGCTAGGATGAGTTTCTCTAGTGATAATTTTATGCACGAACATTGGCTAATATTGATGTAAGGTGTGTTGTGATTATACACGGGCATTGGTTATATGAAGTTTATGAGTAGCTTGTCTCATGGCCTTGTTACTTGATGAGCAGCTCGTCTTCTGACCTGACTACTTTCTGAAAATGATTAGGTCTTAAGTTCTGCTTGGAAATAGGTCGTTACACAAATTATTCTATTTTTATATTTGGATAAAATGTATGTTGATGATGTCAATTCAATCTATATTTTGTTAAGACAATTTACTCGCATAAATCCAAACAACACATACTTTTATGGGTTAAATATGTTTTTGATCCCTTAACTTTCAGTGAATTTTAGAATTAGTCCATTTCAAAACTTTGGACCAATTTAATCATTCATCTTTCGAAATACGTGGATTCAGTCTTTTTAATCAAATTTTGTTAAGTTTATTTGACATTTTAAGTGTGTTTCATAATAGTATTTGACTTAACATTAAAATAAAAATGTGTCAAACAGTATAAACAACTCAAGTACAATCTTAAAATGCGTACGAAACATCAAATAAACCTGACAAAATTTGATTAAAAGGACTAAATCCACGTATTTCGAAAGATGAAGGACTAAATTGGTTCAAAATTTCAAAATGGACTAATTCCAAAATTCACTAAAAATTAAGGGATCAAAAACATATTTAACCCTACTTTTATATACTAATCATAAAATTTAAAAAAAAAAATAGTGACTTAATTTTTTATGCCCTTAAAAATTTATTTTTCACTCTTTCTGTAAGATAGTCAAAGCCCAAACTTCATTTTCATATTGAGTCACTCACCCTTCACATAAACTACACATTCTTACCAGTTTTTTTTTTTTTTTATGTACGGTGAACAAAGTACAACCCATTAGCACAAAAACCACCTATATGAATGACATACATAAAACAAAACAATTTATATGCAAAAACACTCACAAAATTTCTAGTTCTTTACAATGTGGCTAATAAACTCTTGTTAATCATGTCAAAATTTAATGGGGATGAAAAAAACAACATGAAACGAGGTCATAATTTGAATTAATTTATAAAATAAATAACAGTGAAAATTTCTACACAACAACATAGACTTTTATTCAAACCCTTCCAATACATATTAATTAGGTAGTTGTGAGTCATTACATAAAGTTAACAGTCAACACAAATAAATGAGCTAATAAATGTGAAACTGTTTCAGTTTAACTACTAGATTCTAGTTAACTCATAATTATAAATATTCAGAGAGAGAAAAATTATTGCTCAAATTATTCAACTCTATATTTTAATAAGATTGATCTCATTCATACACATAGACACATAGAGAGATATAGATAGAAAGAAAGAGACTAGTTGTAGGATCTGCAAAAGAGAAACTTAGCATGTGGCATGTGAGTTCCCATTTTTGCAATAAATAACATCTTCCACTATTGTGCGTATTGTTGACTGAGAAGTGAAGAAAAAGGAGCAAATATAATCAAAACTAACAGAAGATGATACAATCATTAATATCACAGAAAAATAAATGCTGTCATGTGAATCGTATCAGAGAGCACTAATTGCTTTAGCTTCTTTTTCCTTGCGCATGGAGTTTAGCTACTTTTCTTCGCTCTGCAATCATTGTTGAGGAAAATAATGCAGAGAAAAGGACAAACAGCATTCTTAAAAATATATTCTGGTTTGAAAATTTTATACTTGCAATCCATGTTCCGACGAAGAAAAGATTATGAATATGACTTGTTCTTTGAGAACGTGATGGTTTAGCTTGTGACAGATACCATTTCTACGTAGAGATACCATGTGCTTTAGGCGCGATTCAAGGACATGCAACACAATTCTCTGCCCTATACGGATTCAAATCATACTGTCACAGTTTTTATTTTTTAAATCATAACAGTCACAGTTTTTCTTTAAAAATCTAGGATTCATGTAGCTTCTTATTGGAGATCACATGATTACTGGTGATAAAATGATTTTAGAGTATATAAATCAAACATCACTTTATAAGGTGATAGTGTAAAATTGAGTTAGGTTTAAAGTTCACTTCTTAACATAATATTAAAATCATAGATCAAAGTATATCCTGACAAATTTGTTGTTTGTTTGGTTTTTTGTTATCAGACTATCCATTAATGTCTAGTCTTATGCTCGAGATGTATATATACTTCGACGTGAGGAGATGTGTTGGAAATCTCATATCAACAAAAAATAAGACAATTTTGTAATAGATAGAGTTGAGTTAAATTTAACATTTTTACCGATCTTCTTAATAATTACCTTGATATTAATTATTAGATCCAGGACTTGATTAAAAATTACACTTGATAATCAAATACATTTTTTTAAACTTAAAAGAACGTTACAATCGAAATATTGATCCATTTAACCTATATAATGAGAAAACTGATATTGTTTGCAACGAACAAATATTCTCTTGCACATTAAAAAGAATATTGATACACTTAATTTTTAAACAATAGGAATATACTTTATTCTCTTGGATAGTAGTAAAGAAGTAAAGAATTGAAGTAATCTATGTTTTTTTTTTATAAAACATATTAATGTTCCAATATCAAGTTTTTGTATATAATATAGTGTAACTAACCACATTTAAGATACTATGTATTTTAAAACATAGAAAGTTATTATTATTTTGGTCTTAATATTACTTTACTAAAATAAAGAAATGTTTATAACTTATATTTACTGAATAAATTAAGACCATTAATAGATTGAAAGATGTTGATAAAGTACCCTAGTTAGAAGAATGAATAAATATAATGGTGAGGTAAACAAATAAAATGAAAAATCCTATTTAATTTCACTATTTACAAAAAAAAGAATGTACATATATAATGTTTGAAATATAACCCTAGTCTCGACAATATGAAATGAATATAGTTAATAGTCTGTTTTAACTTAATCACTCATTTGAAAGTTAAAATTTAATGAATGTCATAATATTATCCAACCTAAGTTCACAAATGAACCTCCCCCAAAAACATTCTATATTGCATTATATTGTTGATTAAATTTGCATGAAAATATATTACTCAGATTTAGCTGGCTGCAATCAACTATGGATTAATTATGGTTAGGCATATATTAATGTTGATCTGCATAACCACTTTAATATATACCTATAATACAACTAATTAATTAATGTAGATATGCATGTTATATATATAATAACCATTCTCACCCTATTTTCTGGTCAAAATAAGATAAGCTTTATTAGTCATATGGAAAGGCATGGCATAACCTATTTTTCATGACAACTCAAAGGCATGACTGGCACTTCATACACTAAAGGAAGAAATATCATTGGTATTCATTTCTTCATTATAAATTATAAACTTATTATTTAATTGAAGAATAACAGAGGATTGACCATGTTTCATAGAATAAGGTCACCAATTTCTTAAAGGAAAAGAAATACAATAATGCCACAATCTTGTATCTCACACTGTCTTACGACTATTCAACAACAGCATAGAATGAAATCGTGAATATTAATTATTCATTGGGTTTGGCATATATTGATATTGCTGCAATTTATTTAGATTAAATAATTAATTATTCCTTCGGTTTGGCATATATTGATATTGCTGCGATTTATTTAATATTTAATAACTTTTATAACATATGTCAGACACAAAATACTTTGTCAACACTTTATATTAAGAAAATAAAGTTGCAACCAAGTAGTAATATTGAGATACACACACACATATATATATATATATATAATTCTATTGATTTTACTATAATACAATTTCTACAAAAATAAATAAATAAATTCCAATCAATTTTAAAAATCAGTTGGTCAATATAGATAGACACTAACTAATTTAGATACTAAATCTTTTATTATCCAAAATTTTGGTATGTTAATGATTAATTTAGAGTTTAATTTGTCACTAATTAGAATTTTGTATTTATAACAATTATTTTAGAGACTAATAATTTTTAGTTTAAAAATTAATATCTAAATAAGACATTATAGCAATCAATTATTTTTTGTCTTTAAAATTGGTTATTGCACATACCCAACCCCAAAAACACGTTTCAATATGACCCATTGAGCGTAATCATGGGGATATATCCCAGAATATTCTCACAAGATCATTTATTCTCGTATTAAAGTTCACTTGTCAAATTTCAATAATATGATTATTCCATGGCATTCCTTGATACCATATATTTGTGGAATACTTGATATAAATTGCATGTTGGTACAATATCATTATGTTTATTACAAAATCACGGTAAGGCATTATTTTACCAATATTATTTGATCACATTACCATATTTATCATATGGACCTTTGGACCCAAAAATCGTATAAATATCACATGTACTCCTCAAGAAAAATACACACTTACTTATTATCTCTTACTAAAGATCATAACTCTCTTATTGACTTGAGCATTGAAAGGTCTTTTTGCATGTGGATCTTCCCTTGTGTTTCCACCCTCATGAACATCTCATCAAGGTCTATCAAAGTCATCAAGATCTTGCACTTGTCCGAAGGCTTGCCTCAAGTCCCCGATAAGAACATTTGGTGCCCACCGTTGGATCGATAATGGAACCATCGATGCTCTTAAGCCCTCCATTGAAGATGATTCGCTCATTCCCCTTAGACCTTGACTGAGGGGCTTATGTTCCTACCATACCCAACATCGGTTAGAAGTTGAGACCTAAGTCAGTTTAAATATCACTTCCTCTTTTCACCCACTGAGACACCTTTTAAGGACAAAATCATGATGGAACACACACTCTAAAATGGACAATACCTCGGATAGATGGTGATTGACATTGATTCTATTATCAAACTTGGGATCGAAACATTGGCGCCTACCGTAGGGCCAATAACGGAACCATCATTCCATTAAGCCTTCCATTGGGGATGATTCGCTCATTCCTCTTAGACCTCACCTGGGGGGCTTATGTTCTTACCACATCCAATGGTCTCACACCCTTGAGAATTCGAGGTTTAAGGTGTTTTCAAATATCTCATCCTTCTTCCACCCTTTGAGGCACCTTTTAAGGAAAAAATCATGATAGAGTTTATACTCCAAAGGAAACAATATCTTTGATGTATGGTGATTGACAACGATTCTATCATTAGATTTGGGATCGAAACATTGGCGCCCACCGTGAGGTCGATAATAGAATCATCGGTCCCTTTAAGTCATCCATTGGGGATGATTTGCTCTTTCCCCTTTGACCTTTGACTAGGGGGCTTATGTTCCTACCACACCCAACATTATTTAGAAGTTGAGGCCTAAGGCGATTTAAATACCATTTCCTCCTTCCATCCACCGAGACGCCTTTTAAAGATAAATCGTTATGGAGCACATGCTCGAAAGCAGACAATATCTCAAATGTATAGTGATTGACAGTGATTCTATCATCATAGTTAGGATCGGAATATTGGAGAAAACACTATCACTAAGAGAACATGGGAGAGCAAGGAGCCCCTAAGGTAGATATTGAAGGTAGCCATCAACTCAGACAACTTACCTCTGTAACAACTCATAGGCATATAAGGCCACCTTGTTGAGAATCCAGGTATACCTTGGATCCCTAATTAGAGGAAAGTGATCATGCCTACAAGCCACTAGGGTAGACGACTCAGCTTGCGTCATAGGAGGCGCAAAAGGAAGAAGGCCACCAAGAACAAGGCCAAAAGAGGAAGAAGAAGAAGACATACATATGGAAGTAGGGCAAACTCAAAGAAGAAAAATGGAAACTTGGACGAAAGCAGAACAAGCATGAGAATAAGCCAGATAAATGGAAACGAAAGAGATAGTAGAGGTGCCAACCATAACAAAAATTCTAACAGGCAAAACGCCTTGTCAAGCATCATTTTGAACCAAGAACAATCAAACGCTTCAACCCCTAGGCTCAAATCGCTCTGATGTTGCCATGTTAACTCCTAATTAACGTATTTAATGTGACAAGACAACACAATCATTGTGGCACTTCAGAAGAAAACCCCTCATTAATGCCCCACGATTCCCGATAAAGTCTGCCTAAGTCAATAACACTCAAAAATACCTGTTAGGAGTTGCAGTACAAACTCCCTTCAGAGATATTATCTTGGATCCAGTTCAAAGTCAAAAGGATAAATCAGCCCATCCACTTGCAAGGTCGGGAATGACCTCTCACAGCTCGGCCTAGAGGGCAAACAAAGCCGCGAGAAGCTTTCGTCACACACTAATCAAACTCGTGAGACTAGGGGACGTTTGTGCACCTACTTGTCCTAATAACACGATCCAATAAGGCTCATTAAGTGCAATAATATGGAGATATCCCAGAATATTCCCACAATATCATTTATTCTCATATTAACGGTAACTACATCGTCAAATCTCAGTAGTTTGATTATTCCATGATATTCCTTGATACCATATATTTGTGAAATAGTTGATATGAAAAGGTATATTTGTATAATATCATTATGTTTATTACGTAATCAAGGTAAAGCATTATTTTACCAATATTATATGATATATCACATTACTAGATTTATCGCATGGACCTTTGGGTCTAAAAATCTTTCGGAAAAAACACAAACTCTCATATACTCATTCTCTCTTATTAAAGATCATAACTCTCTTATTGATTTAAGTGTCAAAGAGCATTTTTTGTAAATGGATCTTCCCATGTGTCTCTATCCTCAAAAGCATCACATCTAGGTCTATCAAAACCATCAATATCTTATCATATCTGAAGGCTCACCTCAAATCCTGGATAAGAATGATTATTATTTAAAAAAAATTAATAAATGATTATGCATTGAATATAAATAACAAATAAGATGTAAAATCATACGATATTACAATTTTACAAGGTAAATTTTGATTTTAACTAAAATAATTACATACAATATTGTCACATTAACATATTTATTAGTAATAAATATCAAATTTCAACGTTTTCTTTAAAAAATCGTTTTTAATACAGAATAATTTAAACCTAAACAAAGATTTATTTATGTATATGTGTGTCATTAGTATTTGGCAGCATGCGGACATGGAGTAGCTTCCAAAGGAATGATGCCGACAATGCTTCTCGTAAAATGTATATCATCCAAAAGTTCATCAAATTAATAAGCGCGCCCATTTTAATAATCAAATTTAATAGCACAGGTTATGAATAAGTTCAACCTTCGGTAGTATAAAATACACCCCTTGTCTTCATTATTTAAGTCAAATTATGTCATTCTCACACTTTTAATTTTTTTTTCACCCAATGCATATATTTGAACCCAAAATTTACTCACAGTATTATATTGTACAAAATATTTATATGGAAAGCACAGTTTTCTCTTCTAGGTCAGTATTCGACTATGGAAGTCGAATTTTGAATTATATTGCTTTTTGTGAATAATATTTTTAAAATATCTCTTCCTTCTTTTTTTAAATAAAAAAGAAAAATAATTAATAATTCAGTTCAGAATTTAATTTTTCAAAAATTGAATTCTGACTTGTTTTTTCAACTAACTTTCTTCTAATCACAGTTTAGAATTAGGCTGTCTGAAACCCAATTTTAACCTGAAAAAACAAATTACTATTTATGTATATATTTAACAGGGTTAAGTATGTGTGTTATTTTAGTGAAAAAAAAAAACACATAAAAATAAGTAGAGTAAAAAATGAATTATTTTATATCATATAATCAGACAAGGTAAAAATAAGAAATGTTTACATTGATTCAGAAAGAAGTAGCATAAAAAAATATTGTTTACGTTAAAACAACTTATTTATGTTAATGTTTTGCGAAAACAAATATGAGATGTCAAGGACGTGATTAATACCTTACCTCAATCCTTGATCTCTTCAATTGACTCTTTTTTGACTTGTATATGTTGTCTCCTAACGTGAGCGGTTGGACCTTTAAGGGCTTACCTGCGGAGAGGGCTCCGACTATCAAGTCAACGAAAGCTCTCAAAAGTCAAATCTCATATTAGGAAATTAATAAAAACGTACATTTAATTATTGGGGTCCACGCGTATTTATAGAGTCATTAAATGTGTCTGTCCTTTCTTGTGGACTAGGCCCCTTTATGAGTCACTTTGGGCCAATATCCAGATTTTCTATGAGTCTGACTAAGTCCAAGTTTTGAGCGTCTGTGAGAGGCCTAAGTTCGAAGTTAACGCTCTACATTACAACATGACACTTTATAGCAAGCGACCTAGACCGCTATGTGATCCTGCTTAACCGGTTATCCATCTATTGTTTCTATTATGGGACTATACCTAGGCGGTTTTGGCCATATAGTTATCCAAGTCTGCCTAGGTACGGTACAATTACCTTATTAACAAACTTATCTACATTAAAAACAACTTTACCATGAATAAATTACAAGTTCATGGAGAATTTGCACAAATTGTTTATCAAACCCTTGTGTACTCAGTGTGAAGAGTTACAAGGAGAATCAAATTTTACAATTGTAATTATCTTGATTCCTTGGTTAGGAATATTCATAGTCTTATAGAGGACAGAAATAGAACATCTTCAAACTTCTTCCTTATAAAAATGTTTTTGTCCTTAAATCTTTAAGACTCTCTGAGCCAGTAAAATTTGATGTTGCGAGAATAATGTACCTTTTTTGACTTTATAATTATTTGGTTTCTACGTTTTCAATAATGTAGTTAGAATAATTTTATCAAAATTACTTTTTTGACTGCACATGTTGCGTGTTCTTTTTTACCTAGTAAGTCAATGCTTGGACCAATATTTTAGTTGTCTAACTTTTGATCGATTTTTCATCTTCTGTATTGGAAAAAATAACAAAGGCTGAAGTTTATTTTATAAGATAATACAGAAACTCGTACAATAGTATTCTAAACTAACTTCGATTCAAAGCAAGGATTAGTATTTTTTTTTTCTAATGCAATAAGTATTGTAACTCTCTATCTAGTACATAAGTCAAAAATTGTGACTAACAAGCAAAATCAATGTTAATTAATTAATAACTTCAAATTTATGCTGTACGCAATGGATTTTAAAATAATGAATATAAAATCATTAACATCAACTTTTGAAGGTTAGTCTAAATTGATGTTATTCTATCACTAAATTTTAAAGTATTTTTTAATTTCTGGTATATATAGTCAATGCATAATATCTTATGTTAAATATCTAATAAATTACTATTAACTAGTTTATCATCATTTCTTTGCCACAGAGAGATTGCTAGGAATTTAAAGTAAATTGGTAAGCTCATAATGGTTAGAGATGAATAAGATGGAGGACAATATAAATACTAGGTAAGTATTATAAAATTAGCTCTTTGCATCGTTTTTACATGTCTTTATAACTTCATCTTTTGCAGGATAAATGATATTATTGGAGGAGGATGTTTAAACTTTGTATTCAAATCATAGCCATGAAGGGTCTACCTCTTGCTTGGGTGTGTATATATCGTTATAATTTTTGTTTGTATGCTTGTGATGATGGTGAGATATTACTCTATGTGGGGAATGGTCACTACTAAAAAAAAAACTCATGTTTCCTTTCAATTTTGTTTTGAAATTTCTTTTGTAGGAAATACTTATAAATTTTGTTATGAAAAAAGATTTGTAGGAAATTGCTACCAATCTTTTTGCAAAATATTTTGTATAAAACACTTTTCACAACAAATTTTGTACGAAATACTTATGAACTTTATAATTTTGTAAGAAATAATTACCTACGAAGGAATGACCTGCCAACTAAGATTCTTAGATAAAATAGTAGAAAAAAGTCTTTTCTTGCAAATTTTTTTAAAAAATTTGCAAAAAAAATCCTATGTAATATGAGAATTTTTAATAGTGGGTAAAGGAAAGTTGTAGCATTTTATTTTTTGGTATATAGGTTGAGGTAACCCAATTACCTCCGATTAACATGTATTTTTTATGGTCAAAAAAACAAATAAGGGCCTATAAACATAGTATTTTAAGATCTTGGATTGAGAGTGATGTCCTAATTTTTTATACGGATTTCTCCATCTTTTATAGAGAGAGAAATGTGATAAGAAAAGTTGTCAAAAAAAAACTAAATATTAAAATTAAAAATCAATTTTATTAAAAAAATGTGTTATAACTTTGAATTAGAGTCTACTAAGTTAATTTTAAATTAGTTTTAGTTCACAACATATTATATAAATAATAATATTCTTGTAATGACATGATATTACCATGAAGTTGTTGTAAATAAAAAAAATGTTTACCTCATTCTAAATTTGTCTAACATAAGTTTGACTAAAATAATGCATAAGCACACTTCAAGAAATTTTATTTTTTATGGAGAATAAGTAGTCGTGGTTTTTTATGATTAATACACTTAAAATTAGCATAGGTTTATATAGCCTTAATTAGCTTGTGTTTTTGTACATTAATTGTAGGTAATTTTAAATAGTTTGGATTGTTAAGAATTTAATTGTTTAAACTTGGTGATCATTGTTATTATTTTTCTTAAAATTCATATTAATTTGATGCTAAAATATAATCAATTTTAGTTCATCTTTATATTGTTAATAAGGTTAAATATACATGTGGTACACTCCAACAAAGTGTGTTTGATGACAATGAGATAGGACACAAAAGTAAGACAATTAAGGATAATGTTTATGAGATTGAAAATGTAAAAGAATTTGTCTATGTTGTTGGTGAGAAATTTAAGTTTGCAAGTTGGAAAGGGCTCATTATGTTTCTTTGTGAGAAACACTATTTATGGTGGAGTAGGTGAACATTTTATGAAAATGGTGAATTTGGTACAACAACCTAAACTTCATGAATATGTAAAATTTGATGCAATATTTTCTTATTTTTATGTGTTATTTGAATCTCTTCCATCTCAGTTTCATGTTGTGCTAAATTCCTATAAATGATTAACATGATGTTGCTTTGATGAAATCATATCCACACTCATTAAGAAAGTGTAAACTATGAAAACAAGAATGTTTTTTTTTTTTTCAGTATTAAGATTAAGGAATTCGCTTTAAGAAGAATGTATAATTTACATTATGGAGAACACTTTGGTCAGAAGTCTAGTCAACAATTTGGAAAAATTTCTTATTACTCCAAATAAAAATGCAACGGGAAGCATAAATATAGTGATAATTTTGGGCACAAGTAGAAAAATAGGAAATTTAAGAATTGTTTTGAAAAAAAGAATACATTTTTTATTAATTTGAATAATACAGTTATGTCTTCTATAAGAAATTTGATTTATGCTTAGGTGATTTTGGTTTCTTTAAACTTAGTAATTAGGCAATTAATTTATCTCATCAATTTTTTCTTATAATTTGAAAAATTGTTCGGTATAAATGAGTTTTAAGATAAAACAAGATGTAGGTAAATTAAAGGTGAAGTAAAATAAAGATATAATCCTAAACTTGTTGATGAGAAAATGTTTACTATAAAGAACTTTTTCTTTTCTTCAGTTTTATTAAATATAATTTTTTGTTTTGTGATGACTTTAGTGATTATTTTACTTTGTGCTTTAGATAATGAATGTTATAATAACTTCTTTTTTGTTAAACGATGACTTGTATATTAGGGTTTAGAATTTAACGTAGAGATTAAAAAAGAAAAGAAGTAAATAACACTTGATTTATAAATTGCGAAACTCCTTATGAATTGAAGAAACCTTCTAAACAATGTTACCTGAAATTTGTTGGTTTTCTCTTTCAATTATTAAAGAAAATGTAATTGATCAATGCATTAATTATATGAAAAATTGTTATCCGGATTCTCTGCTGATTTTATTTTTGTTGTCCACTAAAAATACACTGTGTTGATATTTTAAATATCTTTTTAATATATTTTAAAACATCAAAATTAGTGATAATCAGTGTATTATGAAGGCACAGTATAGAAACAACACAAGAAAAACTCAGCAGAAAATCCAAATTCATTGTTATTCTATTCTTGTATGTTTGATGATAATTTTGTAACTTGTAATAAGGACTTTCTACTATTATAAATAATTGTGACAATTCATTTTTCTATTATAAAGATACTTCATTTGTTCTGACAATTGAAATTCACTGTAATAGATCTTAGATTGTTTTGATTTTGTCTGTTGAAAATATTTTAAACAAGATTAGTATGAAAATGTGTAATTCTAATGTTTTACATCCTAAAATATGTTAAAGAAAAAGTTGAAAGGAAAAAAAGTCTCATATGCCACATGAAGAAATTCTCAAAGGATTATACTAATCAAGACTTAATTACAAACTTGAGTACATAAATAACTCATAGTTATCCCTTCTCAATTTTCCTCTTACCGAAAATATTAATATTCTTGAGTTGTCACTCTAACTTCAAACACAAACACATATGACAAATGGTGACAAAGGTTTGATTCACACAATTATAAATAGAAAGTTTAACTCTTCCCACAAAGATATATTACAAATATTATACTTAATATTAATTTTCATTCTATGTTTAAAGCAGAGGCAGTTCAACGATTTGGAAGGCTTAAAACTAGGGATGTCAACGGGCTACGGGTAGTAGCTCCTTCGTACCCTACCCGCTAGATAAATATATGTCCTGTATCCGTACCCATATCCGTCGGGTATCCGTTATGCAGGTACCCGTCTATTTTTTTCATATCCGCGGATATCCATGGGTACCCACGGGTATTTACAAAATTATTTAAAAAATAAATATTTAATCATAAATTCAAATAAAATAAAATAAAATACATCACTGTCATAAATTTTAAATAAATTTTAAACTAACTCAAGTCC
>Ga0099822_1005884_pt1 | contig 16010 bp, 7 predicted proteins | sample CowpeawhiteBW_FD_76839 | JGI IMG/M metagenome (GOLD analysis project Ga0099822, IMG submission 76839) | Root nodule microbial communities of legume samples collected from California USA - Cow pea white BW | ecosystem: Host-associated > Plants > Roots > Nodule | place: USA: California | collected...
GAATATAATTATTTAAATATTATTAAAATATAATTATTAAAATTTTAAAAATATATATTAACATTTGTAAAATTCACATTTAAATTTAAAATATTTAATATTTTTATTTCATTTTAGATATTAAAATCTAAAATATTTTATATTTAAATGTTAATTTTACAAATATTAGTTTCCTTTTCTAAACTATTTTGAATATTTAAAATATTTATATATATATATATATATAAAAATTTTAAAAGTATTTTAGAATATAAATATTAGAAAAAAAAATCTAACAACTATATTCTTATAGTATTTTAATTAATTATATTCTATTTAGAAATTAAATATAAGAATTTTATTCAATTTATAATTAAATTTAAAAAATAATAAATTCAAATGTCAATTTTAGAAAAAATATTAATATAATTTGTATAAAAGATATTAAATTTAGTGTCAATTTGAAAGGGACAAAATTTATTTATTTTAACAAAAACTGGGACTAAATTGAACAAAAATAACGAATATAGGGACTAAATTGAACCAAAAATAAAATACTACTACAAACTGTGGCACTAGCATTGACACGTGACACAATTGTGACTTGACACGTGGACAGTTTTTTTGAAATTAAAAAAAAAAAAAAACCAGGAACTGACACGTGACATGTACTGTTCAAAAATGTTAACTATTTAAACACTGTTAGTGAAAATGACCAAATTGACCACAATCTGACGAAAATAAGGACCTAATTGAACACAAAACGAAAATAGGGACCAAATTGAATAAAAACAACAAAAATAGGGACTAAATGTATATTTAAGCCTTTAATATTATATAAACATGTTTATTACTATCATATTTACTTATAAGTTGTGGAATTAGATGATAAAGAAATAACACATGTATACAACTAGTTTTTTTTTTTTTTGTTACTTTGTTTAGAACAATATTTATTTATTGATATTTTATCTCAATATCAATTTATATAACAATTAAAGTAAATACTGGTGGATAATAAAAAGAATAGAATAAAAGGATAAACAAATAATGCATTTCATGCATTTTTAAAAAAATTGAATATGTAATTTTGCATTTTTATTGTAGATTTCATTTACCTCAATTGTTATCCTATTATACACAAAAAAAGATTAAAATAAATTAGGAAACATATACAATTATGATCATTTAGGTTTTTTTTACTATTTGTTAATATTTCTAAAATTTCTCATTACAATCAATCAAATACATCAGATAAGTAACCCGATTCTCTATTTTAAACCTTTGGCTTAGTAACCGTTTGTTCTGACGACTCACCATGGATATCATTGCTACTTGATGGATTGCCATTGTTATCATCTTTAAGCATATTTGTGGATGACACCTGCTCAATTTAAAAAAAAATATACAATATAACTTGTATATCTAATGCCATATAATATAGTGTAAATGTACAATAATTATAAAAATGTTAAAGAATAAAATGTTACTTTATCATCCACTAAATCTCTTGATTTTTCAATCATGTCTTCCAAAAATTTTGTCTCACTTATTAGATTGGTTGATTGTATTGTAACTTCTTGATTGTTTAGGTTGTTAGAATTGTCTTCATTGTTCTTTAATTTGATGTGTTTTTCCTTGTTGTCAACTTCATCATTCATTTTGCCAAAGATGTTTGATTCTTCATTAAAATTCTCTAGAAGACTAGTATGCTCTTGATAAATATCACATGTAATATGAAAATTAAGGTGTAAAGGTTTTCTTATTTCATTTGAGAGAGAAAACTTAAAATTTGTAATTTTAAAGTGCGTTTAAGAAACTTGAACATTTGCCTAATTAAGTTTTGTTTAATTTGAGAAAACATTTTATACTTTTAATTTTTATTTTCATTACTAATTAGAATTTTTTTTTCTTATTTTTATTTGGTTTTTTTTAATAAAGAAAGTGTAAATAGTATAACATTATGAAGTTTCTTGTAGAAATTAAAAGGAAAAGAAAAAGCAAAGGTAACTTTTATAAGACATATAAACTCTTACTTACATGTATATAACTAATGAAAGTTATAATTTCTTTTATTAGATAGTTATAAATATGACAACTAGATGAATATTTTCACGATCAATATATGAAATACAATAAATATTAAACAAACTTGCAAATTTAGTCTAAAAAGTCATGATGAGACTATTTAATTATGTTCTAAAGACAAACCTGTGATTCATTATGTAATTTATCAGTTGTACCATCTATTATTGGTTGAATGTTTTGAGGAGAAACATTAGGTGGACTTTCACTTGATGAAGTTTTTAGGGTCACACCCTTTGTAGTAGATTGTTGAGGTTCTGTATGCATGAGTTGATCAGAATTTGATGCTGAAATTTCATCTATTAAATCATCCATCATTGGTTGAACTGATTGAGACATGATGTCATGTGGACCTTCACTGTTTGAACTTTCTTGGTTCACACCATCTACAATAGATTGTTGAGGCTCTATATGCATGTGTTGATCAAAATTTGACGATGAAATTTCATCTATTAAATCATCCATAATTGGTTGCATTGGTTGATGCATGATATCATGTGAACTTTCATTGTTTGAGCTTTCTTGGATCATACCATCCACAATAGATAGGTGAGGCTCTACATGCATGTGTTGATCAAAATTTGGCAATAAAGTTTTATCTAGTATGTCTTCTAACATTGGTTGTCCGGTATGAGGCATGATATTATGTGAATTTTCACTATGTAAACTTTCTTGGGTTAAACCATCCCCAATAGATTGTTGGCCATCTATATGCATGTGTTGGTCAAAATTTGAAAATGAAGTTTTGTGTATTACATTATCTATCATTGATTGTTTGGTATGAGGTATGACGATAGGAGAATTTTCACTATCTAAAATTTCTTGGGTCAAACCCTCCACTATAGAGTGTTGACCATCTATATGCATGTGTTGATCAAAATTTGACAATGAAATTTCATCTATTACATCTTCTATCACTGGTTGTCTGGTATGAAGCATGATGTTAGGTGAAATTTCACTATCTAAACTTTCTTGGGTTAAATCCTCCCCAATAGATTGTTGACCATCTATATGCATGTGTTGATCAAAATTTGACAATGAAATTTCATCTCCCATTGTTTTCTCCGGTAACACAGACCTTGGTGATGATGAAACTGAGTGAATGGAGGCATCTTCAATTGATTCTTGTCGCATTACTGATGTCTCAAGATCTTCAATATTTCTTGAGTCCTCTATGTTATCTTGATTGGTGGTTGCTAAGTTATTCATATCATTTATAAATCTTGTCTCATTTGCGACATTCTCTGTCATGTTATATTGTTCCTAATAGTACAAAAAATGAGAATAATGTAGTTTATCATCTTGTCAAGTCTTTCTAATGAAGAAAACAACTAAAATGTAGTGATTGAATTCTTACAAACATAAAATGACAAATTTTGTTCTTTTATGGGAATTTATGAACAAAAAAATTTTCACCAACAATTTTATTACAAAATAACACCAAGGCAACTTACCTTCGGATTTTCAAAGTGTGTTTCATTTGGAACTTGATTTAGAGCATGAGAAGAGTTGGAAGATTGTGGTGCTTCAATCTCCTCCATAGAATGTTTCAAATAGTCAAATATATTTTGATGATTATTTGTTGCATGAGTAGGAGTATTTTCAGGCACATCATATTTTGAGGATGATGAACACATATCAGTTGCATTTTCTTCATTTATATGGCATGGATCAAAAGGTGAAACAACATCCTTTGAAGAATTGTTCACTTCTACATTATTTCCTTCATTGTTAACTCCTTGTGCTTCTTTTACTCCATGGAAAGAGGATCCCCACAACTCTTCACTGCCAGAACTAATGTCTCTATCAATGTCCCCATCGTATAATATTGAGTCTCTATCAATGGAAGAATTAATCTCAACATTCTCACCGACTGTTGATGTTGGTGAACCAATTTCAGAAACCTCTACTTGTAAGTCAGAAGCTACAGAATGTGTTGGGGTGTGACAAAGTCTCCCATTGGCTAAAAACATATTTTCTTGTCTTTTATCAACTATTGATGTCACAGTCTCATACATAGCTTCATGTATATTACTATTAGTATCACCAGTGCTACTAGATAATGGTAAATTGAGAACCCTCTCATGAGACTTGGGAAACTTAGGCCATTGCCCTAATTTCTCTAGTCTTGACTCACTTGTTTGATTTGACATGGGTTTTGTTTCATACTCCACTTTCTCACCTTTCATGTCATTCATATCAATCTTACGTTTCCCATCTTCTTTATGTGTCAATTTCTCTCCCTTTGTTGATGGATTGGATGTTTGCAATCCATTTTCGCCACTTTCGCTACTTTCGCCACTTTGATTGTAAATCAATTGGTCAATTAGCCAATCATGAGTTCCCTTTTCTGCATGAGTAAAATACATTTAGTTTTCTTGAACAACTTTCACCATAATTTCCCTTTTTTATTATATTTGATAAAGAACTTAAAAAATACAATACAAAAAATAAATATTATTTTCTAAAAGATCTAAAAAGTACTTATAAAAAATGTCATAGACCATTTTTCATAAGGCTATTTTAAACATTCTAGTTATCACCTTATTTTGAGAGTGATAAAGAAATAGAGGAAGAAAAAAAATGACGAGGATAAAATATGACTATCACCTGTATGACTCCTTCTAAATCTTGAGTATGTAAATCTATCAGAATGCTTCCTTCCTCTATTAAGGAAATAATGCTCTTTAGCACCATGATCTTGTTTGATTTCTGATGTGAAAGGGTGGCCTAAACTGAAACTTTCATGCTTGCCTAATGACATGTCGTTCTGACTAGAGAATTCTTGTGGAAAACTATCTCTCAGGAGGTTAAGCTTCTCGTCAGAATGAGCGTAAGGAATTTTATAAGGACTTCTTGGTACGAGAGAAGGGGCAGAACCTGGCACTTCTAAACCATCATCAAACTCTTTTGAAGAATTTAAAGGACTGTTTCTTTTCATAAACAATGGTGCAATTGGTTTTTTATCATTTAGACCTTTCTCATGTTGCCCCTTAAATAACTTTTTTTCCTTTCTTCTAACTATGAGGCTCTCTAGCCTTTTATTTCTCTCCATTTCTGAAATTCCAAGATACATTAGGTTCTTTTGATCATCTTCTGTCCACTCTATAGCTTTGTTCCTATCCTCTTGTGCTTCTTCTTCATCATCTCCATCCTCTATCTTTCTCTCTATCTCTAAATCACCACATTCCACCAAATCAATCATTGAAGGTTCAGATCTTAAGTTTTGCCTCTTATGAACTTGAGCTTTTTTTGCAAACAACCTATTTTCCAATGAACTTTCTCCCTTCTCAAAATATCTGCCCCATCTGTTCTCCATGTTTCTTTTAGTGAACTCATTATAAAAAACTATTGACAAATCCTTGGCCTTTTCTTCTAAACCACCATACACATCCCAATTCTTATCACTGAATTTTCTCCTTCTACTTGTGGCATTTTGTGATGGATACTTATGAAGTAGATTTGGTTTCTTATGGTTTGGTATCTTTGGGCATTTTTCTTCAACCTTCTTTTGCTCTTCTTTCTCATCCTTGATTTTAACATACTTGAGTTGAGTTTTCTCAGAACTCCAAAAGATTTTTATAAAAATAATACCACACACAAAGAAAGGGGACATGTAAACCAAGAAGTTATAAATATAAGAAAGGAATATATATAGACTGAAACAAGCCAACAAGGCACTTGAAATTATTGGATGACTTTGTATAAATGTGTAACTAGACTTGGTTGAATCATGGATCACTTTAAACAAATGAAGTTGAATATCCTTTAAATTCAAACCCATGTTTGGAAATTTAAATATTGTGCAAAGGTTAAGCTAAAATGCTTTCAAGCTTGCAGGCAAATGTATTTGCCACAACTTAACAGTGAAAAACTCATATTATAAACATTTTGTTAATTTCCAGGTTCAAGAAAGTAACCATAATTATTATAGTAAAGGATGACACACGTGTTTGCTACATTACATAAAAGTTCAATGAAAATATGACTTTTTTGTCAGGGAAAAAAATTATAACAAACAAGAAGAACAAAGAAAGGTAACCAAAATTTTGCATGAAAGAGATTTTGTATAAGTTGATGAAAACAATTTTGAAAAGTGAACGTTGAAGGATCAAAAGAGAAAAACAAGGTCAACTAGACCTCCAATAAGTGGTTAACAATTAACAAATGTTTAATCTTCCCTAACAAATGGACAGTCATAGAGAACTATGAATATTTAGTTTGCCTTTTTAAGGAAAATCTTTTATTGGCTAAAAAGTTCATAGATCCTTTTATTTAGAAGCTTTACATACCATACAAAAAGAGAAAGTTATAAAAAATAAAAAAAGAAAAGTAGGATTATGATTTCATTAATCTTCTAATAATCACATATGATGGTACATGTTTTAAGAAATACTAATAATTAAGAAATGATTTTTGTCCAAATCAAAAACCATGAATTTATATATATATATATATATATATATATATCGTTCTTATGAGAAAAGAGCGTGAAACCTCCAAAGTGAAACAAAAGAATTTGACCACTTGGTTACAAGTGAAAACCAAAGAGGAACTCACTTGCAGAAGATTCTCCAACGCTCAAGTCAATAAGAGCACACAAAAACAATAAATATATAAGAGTGAGTATGAAAGGTCGAGTGAGTACATCCTATAAAATTATATCATATTTAAGTAAGATTGTTTATATCATGAGAGTGTAACCAATCTAATTGATATTATGTTATTAATTAAATATGACATCATTCTACGGAAAATACTCACTTAACTTTCAGAATCACTTTTATATATTGATAGTTTTCTTGTCCTTTGTTGACTTAAGCATCAAAGATCTTTTGTAGGTGAATTTCTTCATGGTTTTTGCAATCTGATGGTCATTTTTTTTTCCTTCACATTAGAGACTCCACACTGTTTTCAAATAAGAACACACACATGCACTCACACGCACACAAGCACACACACGCACACACATACACGCACACAAGATTCAAAGTTGAATACATTTTTATTTTAAGTAGATCAGATAAATGCAAATAGATAAATGACAAGTGGTTGAAAAACTTAAAAAATGAATTTATGCAAATATATATAATATGTTTTTATTGAACATGACATGATTAATTTCATGTCTAACTTAATATTGTCAAAAAATTTATTAGCACATTTTACTAAGATGTTATATGAATTTTATATATCTTTTTAACTAAATGAATCTTTGCTTATAAAAATGTATTTCTTTTCGATTAAATTGAATGTCTTCAGGCACAACATAAAGTAAATGAACAAATTAGTTTAAATTAGTTGAGTTTAATAACTTATTTTAAATATGTAACTCTTTACATGCAAAAATATAATAAGAAATTATTGATGTCATTGTACATTAGAGTGGATCATCGACATTAGATATAATTTATGTTGTTATGATCAAATTGATCTATTACATTAATATAAAACATTTATAAAGAAAAAAAAATTATATTGAACATTTAACCATAGGTGTTTACATATAATTCAATGACTTCTTTTTTACCTTCCTCTCTAAAGAAACCTTAGACACTTTCCAAGACTTCTAACCTCGTTAATAGAAGACAAAGCCTTTTCTAATTCTCCTATCCACAAAATTCAAACACATGAATTAATTTTATTGAGATTTTCTCAACTCAAATTTCCTGTAAAAGGTTTCCAAACATGGAAGAAAGAAAAATGAAATTGAGATTCCTTGTCTTTGTGAAATAAAAAAATACCATCTAAAAAAATGTGAAGAGTAGTAGGATTGTCCTTGAAATGAAAATGCAATGTCATGTACCAATTATTGAATATAAATAGATAATTCTCGATGCACATAAATAATAAAAATATAAGAAGGAAATGGATCTTCTTGTCTTAGTCTCTAAGTAGATTGAAAAATATTTAGCTACAACCATTCCAAGTTTGATAATACATGCAATCTCCGAGAAGGACAAAGAGAGACAAAGAGAGGGGATTCTCGGGTTATATTTAGTTTTATTCCAGAAACTCTTGAAGGATTCCGTTAATTAACAAATTAATTATAGAAATAAGTATACAAAACAATCATGGTTATAACAAGTGCATAAATTATTGTTAGCTTTTTTTCTCAATCTCCCTCGATCAAGAATCCAAGTATTTTTTTAGTTCCCACTTCTGGCTACAAAATAAAGTAGTTTTCTAAGAGGGTAACTCTCAAAGAAAAGATATACAATGAGTTTCTCAAAGGATGAATTCACTTAGTGAAGAGTATACAAGTTTATCACACTTCCACTACAACTAAGATACAAAAGACTATAATAGTATCTAAGACTTAGGAAGTTTGATATCTCTTATGGTGGGATTGTCGTTTTATTAAAATATGTTTGAATATTTTTGTTGCTTGAGTCAATTTTGTCTTGATGTAGTTTTGCATAATTATGGTGATGTAGTCTTTAAGATACTTTGTGTATAATTACTTTATTTTCTCTACCCATTCAACTTGAGTTTGCTCATAGAAGATATTGTGTCCAATTTTTTTTAGTATGTTATATAAACATGAAAACTTTGTATATATATATATATATATATATATATATATATATATATATATATATATATATATATATATATATTATATATATATTTTTTTTATTTTTTTTTTTTATTTTATATAAATAAAAAATATTTTTATATATATATATATATATATATATATATATATATATATATATATATATATATATATAACATATATAGGAATTTGGATTATCTGCTGGGTTTTCTGTGTTATTCCTTTATTGCGGTTTCAAAATACATTGATGACCATTGATTTTGAAGTTTTAAAATATATTAAAAATACTTTAAAGTATAATATAGAGTATTTTTAATGTTAATGCACAAGTCCATATATAGTCATGCACAAGATAAATGATATTAAGGCTCTTAATTATAAGTTTATTTGAATGTTATACTTGGAATAATTTGTTTCTTTATGCAAAGATATATATTAGCACACTGAAGGCTATTTAATGTATTTGTTCCTTTTGAATAAGATATTAAATCAATTATATGTTGTTTTTATATAAAAAATGTTCAAGTGCAATTTGTTATGTGCTCAACTACAATAATTTATGTTTTAGATTTTCTTATAAGCATTAGAGTTTTTTTACCTTCATTGTGAATTATAAAAGACAAATTTTGCTCAATAAATCATGTGTTAGATAGCTCTTAAAAGATAAAAAAATATAATCATTAATTTAATTACTTTATGTATATTTATAATCATCAAATCCAATCATGAGTCAATTTAAGGTTTTTATACACATTAGCCGAAAAATTCATAACAAAAATCTTAACAATGTAAATAAAAAATAAGAACATGAATGAATAACTCTTAGGTTAATTTGAAATGAAAAGTAGTTCTTTTAACAATATCTTAACTTTAGTTATACCGTGTTCGTTTATGTGGATGCACTAATAAAAGAGAATAGCGAGCGAGGATTAGGAGTGACTTTACGTTCGTTTAGGTGTATTTGAACGAAAGGAAAGACGCAGATCAGTAGGAGAAGGTTAAAATCTCATCCCACTTCATCTAATAAGGTAATTACCAAACTAACCTTGCATCCCATCCCGCTTCATCTGATCCCATCCCCTATATATGCGCGTATTATGAGGAGTGTGTTGGAGGTCTGTGCATGGTGAAGAACCCACTGTCGAAGGTAGGCTATGTGGTCCAACATGGGGAGAAAATGGAGTAGGCCACACATGAACGAAATCAAGTATAGGAGTTTTGGAACTGGATCTAAAAAATGAACACACGTTTGGAATGAACTCTTTGTTTTTTGTAACCTATTCCACTTCCTAAATAAGGTGATAACAAATATTTAATTTTAAGAGCTTTCTTATTGAAAATAAAAAATATTAAATTTTTATACCGAATATATTATAAGTTTTATTTATTTCAATTAATAATTATTTTATTCATCATAAAAAAATAAAAAACAATTACAATTCATCTAAATATCATTTTATATTACTTTTAACACTAAGGACAATTTGATAATCTTATTTTTTATCTATTAAATTTTATTTTAATTAGTCAAATCCTTCACAAACTTTTATAAACTTTACTCTCAAATTCACTTCATCGTTATCTCCAAATCCCTTCAAAATAACAACAGAAAGTTTAATCTCAATCTATCCAAATCAATCATCTACCCCTCCTTCAAATTATTCTTCCCAAAAAAAAAAACACACTTTTAATATAACTACATTCCAATTATAATTAAAACGAGGATAGCGTAACAAAATATGAATTTGAGGATTTGAATAATTTCAAACTTTTACTTTTTCTAAATGAATTTTGAAACTATCTAATTTGAAATAATTCAATTACTCAATTTTAAAATTTTAATCTTTGATTAAATTTCTTATCCAAATAATATAAATAATATACAGTCATTAAGCATTCCAAAATCCTTTATAGCAAGAAATTTAAATCCTTCCTACAATAGTAAAAGTATGTGCATTTAGAAAGAGTTTATTTAAAAGTAATATATCAAAATCCTAAGTATTATTCCAACTTTAAATCTATTAAAATAAAATTATTAAGATGAATAACCACATTCAATATATATATATATATATATATATATATATATATATATATATATATAAAATTCTTACTTTTAGATAAAATTATATAATTTTATGTAATTTAATAATTTTTATAAAATTCTAAAATTTCAATATTTCATAATATGTTGTCACAAATCATTTCAAATGTTTTTTACAAAAGTAAATTGCTCTCTTAAGCAAAAAAAATCTCATCTATTTATACAATATTTGGAGTACATACATTCAAGAAAGAACTACTTTTATGCTATCATATTAAACAGTTAAATTGGAAAATAGATGTGTGTTCTAAAAGGATGAATCTCATTTATATAATAGTATAAATATAAATATCATTGATAATTTAAAATCTTATTTGAAACCTAACATTTTAAATTTAAAATCCTTTTATGTTTCTTTCAAGACTTAATGCTTCAACTTATCACGAGTCATGTACCGGGAAACCCTTCTAAGTCAAACATATATTTTTATTACATTTATTAAAAAAACATTAATTCTTTTACAAGTAAATGTTACTCTACTTGACTATGATTTTTAATATTCTTAGCATAATTTATGCACAAAATAAATTAGGCTCCTTGGTTCCATACTTTTTTTTTTATGGACCAATCCTCAATGTGAACTTGAATTTATTCGAAACCCAAATTTCTTCAAAATCTTATCCACAAAGTATTTATTTATTTATTTTAGTTTTGGAATGTCATGACATTTTTCATATAAAACGGAGCACAAGTTTTGTTTTTTTTGTGACAACATTAGGAACACAAGTTAAAAAATTATTAAAATGCATAGTCCATGCATGCCTATGAAATTAAGAAAAACAATACAAAAATACAAAACGCACGATAAAAACAAAACATGAGTGATGAGGAATATTATTGACCATTGACTACAGTGTCGAAAAACAAGGACATTGACGGTTCAGATCTTCCAAGTCCCCCTCAATCCAACGGTTATCATTCTCTTTTCAAATAACCTTCTCTTTCTTCTTTCTTCTTTGGCCTTCACCCTCCATTGTTGCAACTCTGCAAACTCCAATACCCACGTTTTAAGTTCTGATTTTTCGTGTCCGGGTCTTTCTCACTCGCTTCGAATGTTACCTTTAGAGTATCATTATCACTATTTCTCAGCTTTAACCCACACGAAATTAAAACCCTACCAACCGTTTTCCCGCGCAAATTCTAGGGTTTCCCTTCCCTCCCTCGACGACACCCTCCGTTGTTTCCGATGCCCAATTTTGCCCAACGTTCCTCTTAGGTACGGATTGTGGGGTCACCATCGATCATCATGGGCGTGTCGTTCTGCCGGCGAACCAGATTCCGCGGCCGATTCCGGCGAGGAGAAGACCGAGGAAGACGATGCTGGTTCGAACCGGCGGAAGGACGGGTGGTGGTCTCGATGGCGTCGGTGGCGGTGGCAGCCACTGATTCAGGTTCAGGAAATTGGGATCCTGCTTTTGCAAATAGGGATTGGGTTCTTCGTCATGCGGTTGCTCCGACCCGGAATCCCACTGCCCGGGTCGGACCCGAAGGCTCCGACGGTGTTTGTGAGTGTGCCTTATAGCGAGTTTTTGAGTCGGATCAATGGTGACCAGGTGCAGAAGGTGGAGGTGGATGGGGTCCACATCATGTTCAAGCTGAAGGCTGGTGTTGGAACAAGCCACGATGGTGGTGGTGATGTTGTTGCAGTGAATGGTGGTGGTAGTAGTAGTAGTAATATTACTAGGATGCAAGAATCAGAATCCTTGGTGAAGAGTGTTGCGCCAACTAAGAGGATAGTTTACACTACCACAAGGCCAAGTGATATCAGAACTCCCTATGAAAAGATGCTGGACAATAAGGTGGAGTTTGGGTCCCCGGATAAGCGTTCTGGTGGATTCTTTAACTCTGCACTGGTAAGCATGTGGCAACACCTATGTTATGCGTGTGATTTTAGAGATATATGAAGTTTGAGAATTAAACTAGTAATAGCATTATTACTTTGGTGCTAGAGACTTTTTAATGTGAGTTATAGCTTATCTGAATTTAGTTAGAGCAATGGCGCCATACGATCCATTTAGCCAACTTCACATAATGGGACAGGGCTTTTGTTCTGTGAGGAGGTTGATTCCGGAATTGGATATGAAGAGCCTCTTATAGAACAGCAAATGATTAAGTAACAAATGATGAACATTGAACAAACCTTTCCTATAGGGAGTATTCTTTTACAAAATCTACTATCAGATATATGCACCTAACCATCCGTGGTTATTTTCAACACATTACTACCATCCTGCAGTTTCTAGTATGGGGCTAACTACTAACTACCAACATTAATTTTCTACACAATTTTCATCCTTGAGTTTTAATACAAAACTCAAGGTATGTATTTTCTACACATAAGTGATAAATGCCTTAACCTCTCACTTTCGGGTAGCCTTAGCACCCTTCTAATTATTTTCTTTTACCTTATTTTGGGGGCAGGTGTTTTGAAGCTTAATGTTCTGGTTGCAGAATGTACAATTGTTTGAATAAATAAAATTGAGACCTGAAAGAGGAATACGAATTATAGTTATTTCTCAGAATGAAGCAAGGCAATTGTTTTACCAAAAAATTTAAACTCGGTGAATGCCCAATATGAATAGCTACAATGGTGGGGATGGACTAAAATTTAGGTACATAAGTGTTTCCTTCTTCTTGATAAGCAGTTAGAGTGGTGGATGTAGCTCCCATCCTTTGCAAACCATTATAAATTTTGGAAGGATAATAGTTTGATTTGGAGTATTAATTTCTTAAAGGGTTAAATATGTTTGTAGTTTTTAAACATGGACTCAAAATTGGAATTTGACTCTGTCTCAAACTTTGATATATTTTGGTCTTTAAAATCTAAAAATGAATGAATATAATAAACAATGTAATTTCTTTTTTTGTTAAAAATGTTATAGGCTCGCATTTGAGTTGGAAGTTGTCAAATGATTTAAACAGCTCAAACGCCAACTTGAAACATTGTTTTTGACATGTCAAACAAATTTAATACAATTGGTTAGGAGCATTATAACTATTCATGTTTTAAGTTTGAAAACCAAACTTAATCAAAGTTTTAGACAAAGACAAATTTTAATTTTGTGTCAAAGTTTAGGAAGTATAAATATATTTAACCTTTTCCCAAAACATTCAATTACTTTGATTTTTAATAGTAATTAACCTTTTATTGCATTCATGAGGACAATATGCACAAAATAATGCAAATATAAAGAGGTACAAGAATTATGGTTGTATTTGCTGGTTTAAGAAGAACAAAAAACAGTGGTTAACAGAAGAGAAAACCCTGAAGATATAAAACTTGATGAAAAATAGAGTGCAACAGAAAGTTCTTCCTCTAGCATCTTATTATATTAATGTAACTTACTTTACACACGTTCAGAATTAACTAGAATTAACTGATTCTAGCAACCACAATAATAATTTAGCTGAAAAATAGGAAATAACTAATCAACTAATGCTAATGAAACAAAACAAATTGATTCACTCGAACTGAAACAAGCATGAAAGCTTCCTAAATATATGCAACATCCAAAGGCACACTCTCAACTCTCCTTCTTGCCTTGGAGGTGGCAAGCTCCTTGCTTCTTCCTTAGGAATTCAAACTTGCTGAATGGAAAAGATTTGGTGAAAATGTGAACAACATGGTCTTCTATTCGACAGTAAACAAGATTTGCATCACCATTTTCTTGAACTTGTCTTAATTGAACCAACTTTTCATAAAAATACCTGGTCTTCCCATGAAACACAAGATTATGTGAAATGGAAATTGTTGCTTGGTTATTGGCAAAATTGTTTGTTCTTTATCTTGCTTGTGACCCAAGTCTATTAAAACAACACCCTAACCTAAAGTACTATTCATATAATCTAAGCTACCTGCCCAATCAAACAGAAAAACCAAATAATTTGAAAGCCTTGTACTTGGTAGTACTTGACAGTCCCTTTGGTGTATCTCACAATCTTTTTGCTGCCTTAAAGCACAATTCACTAGCACAATGCATGCATCTTGACAACACACTAATAGGAAATTAAATGTTAGGCCATGTGGATGTGGGATACATTAGACATCCAATGAAGCTTCTAAAATGCGCTTCATCAACTTTATCAGCTCTATGCTCCTTGTTGGGCATCTCCTTTTGATTCATAGGAGTGTTTACTATTTTGCATTCATCTAGCTGAATCTTATTTGGCTTCTATTTTGCATATTTGTTTGGACAAATAAAAATCTCATTCTTCTTCTAAGTGATTTCCATGCACAGAAAGTAGGTCATGAGACCAATCTCAGTCATCTCAAAGACATCCTTCATTTCTAGCTTGAATTCATTAATTTGTGCTAGGTTGCTTCCTGTCACCAAAGGATCATCAACACAAAAAATGATTAAAATATCTGCTTCAACACTCTTGACATTTAGTGTAGCTTTGGATTGGCTGTTTTGAAAGCCCAAGCTCAACTAATGATCATTAATTCTACTGTACTACCCCAGGGGTTTGCATCAAGCCACATGAAGCCTTTTTTAGCAAATGGACTTTATCTTCTTATCTTTTGATCACAAAACCTTCATGAATCTCCTTCTACAAAAAAACGTTTAGAAAGGCTGACTTGATGTCCATTTTAAACACTTGCATTGGTGCAACAATGACAATTAGCAACCTTATTGTATCAAGCCTTCCTACTGGAGCAATGATATATGCATAATCAACTCATAAGTTTGAGAATAGCCCTTCGCAACAGGCATTGCTTTGTGCTTGATTAAGGAACCACTGAGATTGGGTTTTGTTTGAAACACTCACTTCACCCCTATGATATTTTGTCGTGAGGTCTTGGAACCATCATCCAAGTTTGATTCTCAGTCATGGACATCTCCTCTTTCATTCCTGCTAACCTTTCTGCTCCATAGCAGCTTCAAAACTGGCTGGTTCACACAGCTATATTGCACACTTTGCATTGCTTATTTGGTAGATGTTAGAAAGCAACCTTGTGGCTTGAACTGGTGCATCATCTACTGATCTTCAAGCTCCAGTACAACGTTTTGATTCTTCTTTGAGTATCTCCAACACCAGCTTTCTTCTTCCATAAAGTACATATTTCTACTTATAAGAAATTTTCTAGTTTTAGGTTTGTTGAGATGTAATATTTTATTTATCATGTATGGGATCCTTTCTTTAGGGTTAGGGTTAGGGCTGGGCCTTGACTCTTTGTATTCTGCTTACTATCTTCTTATATAAACAGTAGTAAAACAGTAACAGTGTAGTTTTTCACTGTTTCATTTATCTGAAATCTCTTCAAGATGGTATCAAGAGCCA
>Ga0099822_1005886_pt1 | contig 16006 bp, 6 predicted proteins | sample CowpeawhiteBW_FD_76839 | JGI IMG/M metagenome (GOLD analysis project Ga0099822, IMG submission 76839) | Root nodule microbial communities of legume samples collected from California USA - Cow pea white BW | ecosystem: Host-associated > Plants > Roots > Nodule | place: USA: California | collected...
AAAGTATTTTAACTTTTATATATATATATATATATATATATATATATATATATATATATATATGTTTATTTTTTTATTTATATATAAAATATATTTATAAAACACATATATTTAAATAGTTGAAAGAAAAAAATATATATATAAAAAAAAAAAAAAAAATATATATATATATATATATATATATATATATATATATATATATATATAAAAGTTAAAATACTTTTTTGAACCCAATTTTTGTTAAGTTTTGTGAAATCAGTTCTAATTTTGCTTTTGTATTCAAATAAGTCTCAATTTTCGTTAATTTTATTCAGTTTGGTTCTTCTTTGCTCACACCGTTTAAATCATTAACGATTATGAACAGTAACGTGTCACTTCGTGTGTTTTTTTTAATGTCCACATGTCAACCCAGCAACGTGCCACGTGTCAGAGTCAATGTTTTATATTCACTTTGATCCCTATATTTTTCATTTTTGTTCAATTTAGTCACAATTTTGTTAAAAACTAACCAATTTTGTCCATGTCGAAAATGGAACCAAATTTAAGTTTTATATAAAAATTATAATGATGTGAATTTAATATATTATATAAAAATATTTAATAAAAAATGAGAATTTTAATATAAAAATTAAATTTGATTTTAATTTGAAGAGGAACAAAATTGATTAATGTTAACAAAAATTGGGACTAAATTGAACAAAAATCATGAATATAGGAAAAAAAATTGAATATAAAATATTGACTCTGACACGTGATACACTGCAGGGTTGACACGTGAACATTTAAAAAAATTAAAAAAAATTAATAATAAAATAAAACCACAAAGTAACCCGTGACCGTCATTGTTCATGACGGTTGATGATTTAAACGGTGTTAACTAAAAATGATCAAATTGAACATAATTGACAAAAAATATGATTTATTTGAGCACAAAAACATAATTAGGACTGATTTGACAAAATTTGACGAAAATTGATATCAAAAAGATATTTTAACACACACACATATATATATATATATATATATATATATATATATATATATATTATTAAAGAAACCACGTATTATAAAAAATAAAAGTAATATTTTATCCAAAATCTTTATACACAAAACTCTTTTTTCATCTAATCTAACAAAAAGTTATTTTAAGCATAATAAAATAAACATATAAGAAAACTATTCGGATTGGTTTTGAATTATAAAAAATATCTCTCTAAAATTAAGCGAAAATAAATCTACAACTGAGACTTCAAGATAAATATACTTTTTTTCTTTCATATCCTAGCCATCAACATTAACCAAAGGTATTTCCTTCTTCAAGGCCCTATGAATGCTGAGTACACCCTACAACCACTTTTATTTTACTATTTAAAATGATTTTTTATTCTATTTAGTTTGTTTGTTTATTTTTCTTAAACAACCATGTTATTTTGATACTCCTGAAAATTATACAATCAGTTAAACTTTACTATTTTATCTTTTTCTTTTCTTTTATGATTGTAAAAGTTTATTTGTTCTAGTAATGATAATGCTCTCAAAAGCATGTTTTCGAATTATTATTGAGATACGAAAATATCATTTTCCTTTTCTTTTTGGGCGAGAATCCTCTGGATTGAGCAAGTATCTAGGTCGAGAAATCAGGAATACTTTTGGATTTATCATGGAAAAAGTATTCGATAAGAAAAACCATCTACTGTCAAAGTCAGTCACCATCAAACGTGTCTCCACAAGAACTAGCCGTTACTATCACTTATTTATCATCATAGCTATCAATTAAAAAAAAATCTATAATATAAATTTAATAATTTTATAAATGGTACAATGATAAATAATTTAATTTACTTCACTTTTTCATCTTAAAGTAAAACTTAAATTTATAAAGTGTGAGATTAATTTTTCCTTGCCTCTTAGTTACTGCTGAATGGCAAGGACAAATTTGATGTGATATATATAAAAAAGACTTGCAAGCGTTACCTTTAGAAGCCAATCTAAACTTTATAGGTATATAAATATTGAAAACACGTTCCCATATAATTTATCATTATTACTTCAAGAGTGATTATATTGGATACGGCTATTGTAGTTAATAGTAGTGAGGAAAACTTGAACAAAAAGTATAAAGATGTGAAGTTAGATTTTTTATAAATAAATTATTGTTTTTAATTAAATAAAAAAATCGTCATTTAATCTGCTTTAACTATTTTCAAACAGTGATTTGTATATGTATTTTTTAATTTTTAATATTTATAATTTATTAAATTCACGTAGCAGGATGTTTTAATTTTTATTCTAATTCCAAATATTTTAACATTATGTGCAAAATATAACTCAAGATACATTAAAATTTTATAAATTTTACCGGTGAAAAACACATAAATTTCTAAATTTTATAATTTATAACTTTACTAATTTGAAAAAAATATAAACGTACATATTAATTTCGTAAAAGTACATATTAATTTCGTAAAAGAATTTTTAAAATTATAATTAGGATTCATACTAATTTAAGAAAAACTTTATATAAAACAAATATCGAGTGAATAATTTTTTTATCAGAATAAATAATACATTAGTGGAACAAATATAATATTCCATTCAAAAGGTTTACATACACAATAAAACTGAAATAAAAAATGTTTTTCAACCTTGATCATGGATCATAAATCATGAGATATAATGATAATGTGTTCTTCGTTCTCTTTGTTCTCCAATCTCCATTTCTCAATTTATTTCTTTATCTTTTTTTTTCTTTTCTCATATTGATGACATATTGTGAAAGAATCTTATAGTAAGAGAGAGAATCATAATCCCTTCTATTAACCAACATTTATCTATTAAGATAGTTTTTATTTTATTTTTCTAAACAAGAAATATATATATATATATATATATATATATATATATATATATATATAATATGAAAAAAATTGGGAGAGTCATGACTCCCCTGTGTTATAATGGTAGAAAACAATAAAATATATGAGTAATGAAATTATATATTATTGAGTGTGTATAAAAAGTTATAAGAGGTGGGTTATATACATAGAAAACTAACCCTATAAAATCACAAGTAAATGGGTCTAAAACATATGTTTATGCTAACATCTCCATAAACTCACAATGTTATGGCTAAATACATGAGAGTTTGTCAAATAAAAAACATAAAAGTGTAAAACGGTGTACGACTAGGTAAATATATCTGCAATCTGTAAAACCGAAGATATAGTGTCAAGTTGAAGATGATGACGAGTAAAATGACAATTTGTTTCAATATGTTTGGTTCGCTCATGAAAAAGTAAGTTGCGAGCAATATGAATGACACTTTTATTGTAATAATGTAGAGACGTAAGATCTTTCAAATAGACACACATATCTACAAGTAACTAACGCAGTCAAAAAATCTCACAAATAGTCAAAGTTATAGTGCAATACTCAACTTCTGATATAAATAAAAAAAAAATAAAGAGTTGTAACAGTGATTTCTATAAAAAATTTGATCAAGCACCTTGGTAGGTTTTTTATTTAATTAAATTAATTCAATATTTATTTTATATTACTTTTAACAATATAGACAATTTTTTAGCTTTTTTTTGTATTTATTAATTTTTTTTAATTTATCACATCAAATAAATTTTTTACAAATTTTATCTGTAAATGTACTCACTATTACTTCTAATTTCTCCTAAAAGAAACAACAAAAGTTTCTTCGAAGTAGAAGTAATTTGGTTATATTTATTATGTCCTAAGATTTTATGACTACAAATCCTTTAGTTTTTTAAAATCTTTTTTATATATTTTTGAGAAGGAATTTAAAAGAGAAATATGATATTAATAATATATGAGTACAATTTATACAAGTAATTGATATAATCTAAAATCTAAAATAGGAAGATAATAGATTTATGAGTTTTATTTTTTATATTGTTTATATTTTTATCTTTATTTAACATGAGACTTAAATTCAGAATGAAGCTCTAGTAATTTTTTATTCAAGTATAAGTTCTTTCATATTTGTATTCCCTCTATGTAACCATTATTTTCGTACTTGTATCGAAGTTCATCCTAACTACAGGCGAATCTTAGTGTTGGTGTAGGGCCATGGATCCCCTAAAGTTTTAAAATATTTTAAAATCAGTGGCATATATTATATAAGTGGAAATTAAATTAGTAGATTTTTATTTCTTGTATAAAATACAAGCATAAACACAGGGGTGACAATGCAGATCATTGTTTACGTATTTTTTATATATGCATAATATTATATTAGTAGATGATGTTATTGTAATGTTATTAAATTAACATACAAAATAAATTTATATTCATTAAAAATAAAGTAAAATGAATGGAAAATATAACGACAAATCAATTGGAAAAAAAGAAGAAGGACAGAAGATAGACAATTGTATAGAAAACATGTAAAATTAACAGTTAATTTAACGGTAAAATATTTTTTATGTTCTCTTTCATTATTTATTTGGTCTCTCACATATTCTCACTCTCACATGTTTTCTTCTTGTGTGAAGAAAAGTGGGAAGTTAAACACAACTCATGCTTTTTATTCTTATTTCTCATACATATCTCTCCTTTTACATTATTGAAGATAAAAAAGTAACTCTCTTTTGTCTCACTTCATAGTAAAATATTAATTTAATAAATAATATCTTTAATCTTATAAGTTTTTTTGTATAGTTATTATTTTTTGAATATAAAAGGAAAAAATTATATATTGTATGTTTTTTTATAACCGTTTTGCAATTGTGACTTGATTATCATTTTTTTTTCTTTTAAATAGTTACGTCTTTCAATTTCTTATTAAATTTTGATAAATTACTTTTCTTCTTAAACTTTTTTAAATAGATATGTAAATAATAATAAAAGAATTCATTTTTAAAATGATAGAAGGAAAAATATATGCCCAGATGAAAACAAAAAATATTCTACTTTTTCACATATTTTGAAGCGTGATAATAAAAATCTGATTATTAAGTTAGGTGAATCTTTTTAATATTCAAAGAAGTACATGTATAAATTAACTTTTTTTTAGAACAAAATTTTAACTCTTTTTAGAACATAATTTTATAATTTTTAAATATATTATTTTGGTATCTCCAAATTTATGTAATTCACCGCTAAAAGATTTCTCTACAATTTCTAGTACATGGTCATATTATACTACTATCATGTGAGACAATTACCAAAATGAATCATGGACCTTAAAACAACTCATAAATCTTTCCTAGAAGAAGGAAGAGACATAAATAAATAAATAAAACATAAATCTAGTTTGAGTGTAGAAATATTTTGATAGAAAAAATTTGAACGAAAATTTTGTTTTGTTTTTAAATTATAAAAACGAGTTATTTTTTCCTAAATTACCTTGTAACGTGTTCCAACATATAATAAAAACATATAATAAAATCTTAGAGAAAAAAGAAATAAAAAGAAGAATTTTTAAGCAGAGTAGAAGAGGAATACTTCGTGAAAACCTTGTCGTTTGGATTTCGAAGAACAAAATGCAGAACTGCACAACCCTGACGGATGATAAATGGAGGTTTGAATACTTAATGCAGATCACATATGTATGTAGCGAATTCATCTAAATGAAGAAATAATGAAGTTGACTAATTGAGAAAGATGTAAACTAATACATACCATACAACCCATCCGAGAGATTAATATACAAAGATCCTTTCTCGCTTTCTCTTGTTTCAACTCTGTTATGTTTTTAATACCGTATTCTTTTCTCCTACAGGATTACACTTTCCGGACAATTCTATTCTATATTTATTTATTTTTTAATCAATATTATATTTTAAAATTAAAATAATTTTTTACCAACTAAATTTTGATAATCTTTTTATAACATAAGATAATATATTTTAAATAATTATTTATTTAATATTTTTTTATCTCTTTATATTTAAATACCATTTAAAAAATGACATTTTAAGTTATAAAAAATTAATTAAAAAAATTAATGTTTTCCGTACATCTAAATTATTTTCTTTCATAAGAGGAAGTTGTACGGGATTTCCACAAATAAACAAATATGGGCGCACAGAGAGACAGATATATATTATTATCGATTCACTAATTTACGTTTATTTATTTTATAGAAAATTAAATGTTAAATATATATTAGAAAATTATAATTATAGCTTATTTATGCATTCTCTTTTAGAGTACAAGTGTGTGTATGTCAATAGACTTGTACAATTGCACTATCGATTCATTTCACTATATTTTCTAATTTATTTATTTATTTATTTTCATAAATTTATTTATAACAATTTTTGTCATATAATTAAAACATTAATTATTTTCTTCTTTGAATTTTCAAAAAGATTGATTTAAATTTTTTAATTAACATATCTACGTATTTTTATATAAAATAAAAAATTATAATATATAAACCACTATTAAAGATAAAGTGTATGAAACGAATGAGTTAAAACAATATTACCTTATTTAAGTTATTAATAAAGTAAATTTGATACTAGACTCGTAATGTCTTGAATTCTCAAGTTTCTTTCTCTTCTTCAAATCTCAATTTTTTCACAAACTTGCAGAATTTATTTTAAGATTAATCATAATTAAAAAAAAATTATTCTTTTCGACTCTATAATAAACCTTTTTTTCTCTAAACTTAAATTATCTTTCCACAAAAAACTAAACCTGTAAATCTATTATCCAAAACAATAAAACTCTCGAGAAACCTGTAAATCTAAAAATACTGAAAAACAAAACTGGACAAAAGAAATACATTTTTAATTCTAATACAAATCCAACAAATAAAATGAAAACAACAATAATACAAATAGAAAGAAAAAACATACTAACAAAAAATGAGAATGATAAGATTGATACACACGGATAACATTAGATTCAAAATATGTAATCTGTCAAAACCCTAACCCTAAAAAATGACTATAGAATATTAGAAAGTACGAAGAGACAACAAAATTCACAAAGAAAAAATAGAATCAATATTGATTATAAGAAGATTTTAACTCATTAAATATCATTTTTATTACCAATAAAAATTAACAAACACTAATAATAATTTAATTAAATTTTATTCTCACATATAAATTTATCATTAATTTAATAGAGCTACAATTGTAATATAATACTATTTTTGAGTTTTTTTTCTTAAACATAATTTTATAATTTATTTAATATAGATATGTTGCTACTAAAAAAATTTCCGAGGGTTTTTTTCTTAAATATAATATTATAAGTAATTTAATAAAAAAGATTAGTAGTAATTTTTTTTATACATTTTTTCTTTAGAGACCTAAAGCGAGTGCTTCAATTGTTTTACTTTTGAGCCAACACTAGATTACGCGACTAACACATCTTTCAGAATCCACAGTTTATGGGACTAGTGAGATTACACAATCACGAAACCGTGCACAACCCAACCGAGTACATCTCGATCCTGTAAGACAACATGTACTTGGATCATCGGTTTGTCAAGTCAGTATGATAATCCCAAGTAAGATAAATCAAAGATTAATCAACTCATCTTACCAACTAAACCAAAGTCCAACTAGGTACGACTCACAAACCCTAGTATAAAAAACACATTTTATGAGGTACATGATTACATTTTACTTTGACATCAATCCCTTATAATTTGAAATTACTTTGGTATTAAAGTATCTTTTGTAGACATCTCCTCTTTTGTTCATGATCGAAAAACGAAATATCCTTGAGACTAAAACTGTATAGCCTTAAAACTTATCTATGAGACTTTACATATATATTTCAATTTCCTAAGAACAAAAAATATTCCTTAAAGAACATTCAAATGTGGGTTGGATTTTTGAATTATTTTCATTATATTATGATTTGGATTATATTGGAAAATTTTCTTTCTTTTATTTCAATTTCCGTTCGTGGTGAATTTTTGTCGTACATTTGAGAATCATAAAGTTTACCAGTTGATAAATCTAAACTTCTGTGAACAACATTATTAGGCGGTTATTACGTAAAACAAAATTTCTAAGAAATAATTATTATATTTTTAAATAATCTATTTATGAATTATTGAACCATTGAACCTTTAATATTCTAAAATCATAACGATAGGCATAAATATTTACTATTACGTTTGAAATAAAATGGGTTGAGTTTGTTAAAACAGATATGTCTAATAATCTTAATCAAGAAGGGGATCTGAACTTGTTATTGAATCTTTGTTAAGTTGAATCTTGAAGGTTTCTTTAACCCTTATGACCCAATTAACCAATTCTGCAGTTCTGTGTTAATGGACTGTCTAAAGCAATTAATAAAGATGTAAAAGAAGAGAAAAACCAAGAACACAACAGTTTATACTGGTTGATTCAAAATGAATCTACATCCAGTCTTCTCCTAAGTAAACCCACTTAGAAGGATTTAACTAACTCAAAAGAGATCCAAGAATTACAAGAACATCTATATAATTCTAGAACCTAAAAAACCAAGAAACTTGATCTACCAATCAAGAACTCCCCCTAGGAGCAATGCATTCACGCAATTGCACCTAGGCCTACACTTCACACAATGAAGCAACTGTAATCAGAAATACAATAAAAAAGAATCAAGAAACGAATACACCTATTGTTGTGCATATTTGTCAATTTACTCCTAGATTCAAGCTAGACCCATCAAGGTAGAATCAACCATCAATCTCTTTGAATCTTCACTTGAATGATCTTCAAGAATGCTTAAGAACTCTGTGAATCTCAGAGAGCTGTTTCTCAGAATGTTTTCAGTGATTTGTAACTTTTTCTAGACAGAAACAAATTTCAGAAAACAGCTTTTATACAGAGTTCTCTTCTGTCATTAATGGATTAGGAATTTACCTAATCGATTATCGTGAGTGTATTTTCACTGTCTTAGTGTAGTACTCACAGCTAATCCATTAGTTAAACAGCTAATCAATTCATGATTGCACAAACAAGAGTGTGATGGTTAATTACAACTTAATGCAGGCTTGATTTACATCTGATAATTTCATACTAACAGTCTAATGCACAGCCTAACTAAAAGAGGACTAACTCTAAACTAATAGACATTATCAAAACCATCTTCATATAGGTTGAAGTAGCCCCTTCAACAAAGTTTACATGTAAAAGTAGAAATTGTTTTGAAAGTCACTGTTTAACATGTAGTTACGATCCTAAACATGGATTAGTGGAAGATTAGATGGCGTGTAATTATTCTCAGTTGTTTAAGAGTCTAATCCAACGGAATAATTAGTGGAATGTAACAGGATTTGAATTGACGTAAGAACGGAGTGACCTTATCCTTTATGGATTTGGTATCTAATCCTATGGAATGCAATGTATAGTTCAATGTACGAAAACTTGATTTGATGTAAGTGTTATTTCCTTGTTGATTTTAATACATAATTATTCTTCATTGAAGTAACTGTGTTTAAAGATGGGAAATAATTAAAGAGAAAAGGAAAAAGAACAACATTGTATACAAAGTAAGATAATTTAATTCTTTTGTGCTGATTAAAAAGTATATTCCTGTCCACCAATATTGGTAAGTGATAATTTATTGCTGTAGTGATTAAATATTTTAGTGTAATAAAATATTTAAGATAAACAGTAAAATAAATGAAAAAGAGACATCTGTTTGTGATCTTTTAACAGCCAGAAACTACTATTTTAACTGGCAAAAGTTATGATTCTTTCTTAATTGCCTAGACGATCATGATTGATTGATTTCATAACTCTAAAACCCAAAAAGACGTTAAAATTGCATAGACGATCGTAATAAGTTTTTATTATTATTTAAAAAGTAAAGCTATAATAATTTTTATTAATTTTATATTTTACTTCAAAACATTGATAATAATATATGGTATAGGTAGATTTAGGAGCTTTGTTGCCTTAGACAACATTTTTAACATTTCCTAGTGTATTTGTAGTAAATTTTCCGCAGTTACTTTTAGTAATTTGTGGCAATTAATTCATAACTAGTTCTTAATAAAAATACATTAAATTGCGTACAATAATTAGCAACATTCTCCCTAATTAACCTTATTTGTACACTATCAAATGTATGCCGTTATCATTATTAAATAAAATTAAATCACACAAAATAAGAAACCTTGTTAAACAATTTAAAAGAAACAAGTAAAATTTTACTATATTAAAAATAATAAATGTGAACAACATAATAAAAATAGTATTTAAGCATCATAATTGTGAAAATATAAATAATTAGAACAAGGCTTACTTATTCTTTTTATCCCTAATTTTCAAGCAATTCAATGTTTTCTCATTATTTATTCTTAAATGTGGACTCTATTTATATATTAACGCTATTTAGAAGAAGATGAATTGATATCTAATTCTTATTCTTTTCATGTATTTATTATTCAAGACTCCTAAACCTTCCACATATGCCTACAACCACTTTAAAAACATTATTATCCATTAACATGTCTCTAAAATTAATTTTGTCATCTCCTCCGAAAACACTATATTGTGATATCATATTGAGCGTGAAAACCTTTGTGATTTCAAATTAGAAGACTAAGTTACATCAAAGACATTATATGCAATGCTAAAAAAAGTATTACATTTTGTATAGTGGATAGAAACAGTGATATAGAACATAGACCCAAGTCCACATTATATTAATGTTTGAATATCCGTGTGCATAAGAGCTAATGTCACAAAGTTGATACATAAAAATGCGTTGATAAAAAAGAAACCAGTTAGGATGAATGGATAAGACTAACAACCTAAACTGTATTTTATCTCTATTTCAATTATTGAAGGCAAGAAATTGGCAGTATTTTTCTTTTTTAAACAAAATCTAAAAAATGAAATAAAAATGAAGAAAAAATTAGAAAAATCACGCGTTGACATGTGATACCAATTTTAATGTCGTTTGATAATACATAATAGAAATGGCCTATTTGATACACATTTAAAAAAAAAAGGACCCAATCGGGATGACTTAAAATCTGAGGACCCAATCGAGATTTTGGAACAATAGCGGAGACATTCCGAGAGATTAAACCTTTTTTAATTTGAATATTTACTTTTCTTTTATATTTTCTTAAAAAAAATTTAGATTTTATAAATTAGGTTTCATTAATGTTTGTAATTTAATAAATCTTTTGGTTCTCATGAATTTTTTTTTGGTATTTTAAATGTATATGATTATTATATAATTTATTTCTAAATGTTTGATATTGAAGAAATAACACTCCTTCTAATATTTGAATATTTAATAATATTATATTTTCTTTACAGTGATTGTTCTTGTCGGATATATACTAATACTTAGGAGAATACAATATATTCAGGCCAAGGAGTATTGAGATCACACGTGTCCACTAGTCTTCTACCTTCTATGTTGTCCATTGTCGAAGTATCCTCTCCATGTGCGTGGGATGATCTGGACAGGGAGCCTTCAATGTTGTCCACTGCCAAAGTGTCTTCTCCAAGTGTGTGGGGTGAACTGGGCGGGAAGCCTGCAAAGCCACTCCAACGCTCAAGTCAGATATATGATCCAAAACAGTTATAACAGTAATAATGATTAGTGTTTTTACCTCGTGAATAGAGACTTTACTAACTTTGCATATAGATTAAACATTGGCTTAAATACATATTTGGTCCCTTTTACGTTCAATTGAACAAAAATATATAAGAATTTTATTCAATTCATAATTAAATTTAATAATTTATGAATTTCAAAAATAATTAATAAAAATGTCAATTTTAGAAAAAATATTAGTATAATTTTTATAAAAGATATTAAATTTGGTATTAATTTAAAACGATCAAAGTTGATTCATTTTAATAAAAATTGGAACGAAAATGAACAAAAATAATGAATATAGAAACTAAATTGAAAAAAAATAATGAATATGGGGACTAAATTGAACAAAAATAACTAATATAAAGACTAAATTGAAAAATAAAATAACACAACCACAAACTGACACGTGAAACAATTATAACTTGATATGTGGACAATTTTTTTAATTGTATTTCTTATTAAGTTGAGGTAACTAATGTATTTATAGTTTAAGTGAAGGATTTTTACACTCAAGGAAGAATGATAAAAATGAAATCAGTGAGTTTCAAGAGATTCCAGGATTCACTAAAAAAGTTACTAATTTAAATATATTTCAGACTCTATAAAAAAGAATTGACTTAAATCCTAAATATTCCAACTCAAATTATATGAAAACTTTTCTAAAACGACCTTTCTTTGTTTAAGTGATACTCCAACAAGGAGAAATTAAATTTTTATTTGAGAAAAGTTTTCGAGTGAAAAGACTTTTGAATTAAATATTATCTTATTATCAATGAAATAGTTACTTTGTTAAATTAGTTTAAAGGTTCTAAATTTGATATATAACGGTTTAATTACTTTCTTTTTCACTTGATAACTAGTGTGATTGGATAATTGATATACAATATATTATTTCTGTTGTATTAGCTAAGTACTTAACTGCTTTGTATATCAAGTCTCTGGGCACCAATATAATAGACAAGCTAATTGTTGTAGAATTAACTTAAAATAGTTACAATAATATTAATTTACTAATATGATTTTATAATGTAAAATTGGATTTTCACAAATATTCACCTTATGTAAACATTAATTATTAGTTTTATCTTCCTCATTAAAGTAATGCAAACTAGTTTTTAATGGAAATTATAGTCGAATTGATTTTTTTTTTCTGAAATATTCCATCAAATTATTACTCAACGAATATTTTGTATTTTATATTTTCCTTAACTAACATAAAGGCCATCTGATTATGGCGTTTGGGGTCCCTTTCAGCTTTTCTTTCCGGCTTAGAAAATTTAATTCACATCTTATTACTCATTTTGTTTGCCTGTGTGGATTATTGGATTATTATATAATATACTCATATATGTAACATGTTCTTTAAATATTTAAGAACATATCCATGCATGCTGTGTTGTGTGGCCACATAAAGCATTGCATTGCGCAGCAAATAATCATGCACTTTTAAGATTACTCCATACTATTTCACTCTTTTCTACTTCTATTATATTCGCACGGACCCACTCATCACTTCCACAACTTCTCTTCTCTACTGAATCCAAAGGGATAGAGGAAAAAAAGTGGTGACATGATTTTTAATAAAGCCCAATTATCATAATTTTAACTTAATAGAAGAGTAACAAATAATTATACGAATGTGATGTTATAATTTTATACATATAAAATAAAACAAGTTGAGTTTTATTTATTTTAACTTATAGCGATGAGTGATTCTTCTAAATTCTTGAGTGATCGAAGAATCTTTGAGTTTTATTAAGGTCTTTCACCTTTTTTGTGTTTTTAAACTTTTAGGCTTATCTTCCATACTAGGAAATGTTACGTCTATCAATTTTCACTTAATCTTCAAATCTATTTCCATTTCCTCGTTTTAAACAATTCTTCAAATTTCTTGTTTATTAACATTCCAACTTAGATAGATCCGTAAAACAAATCCACCATTATAGAGGAATTAGAAACGGTGGTGGCGACAACATAATGGCGATAATGGACGAGGTGGTGGCGAATAATGGACGAGACAGTGACAACAATGAAGGAGAAAAAGAAAGAGTGAGAGATGGAGAAGCAGAAGTAGAAGGAAGAGGATGAGGAGGATGAGGAGCTAGCACAACAACAACAAAACAGAAAGAGCCAACAAGAGTGGTGAAAGCTTTGCTAAAGGAAGAGGAATAAGAGAGAAGGATGAAAAAGAAGAAGAAGAAAAGGAAAACGAATAAGGATGGAGGAGGAAGAAAAATCAAATTGTGGTATCTTTTAACAAATTTTACTGAAAAAAAAAATTCGGTAATTACCGATAGATATTTACTTACAAATGTTCACCTATACATTTTTTATGTTGGTAATTATCAATATAAAACTAGTGATGCATTTTTGGTCATCAATAATTACTAACAGATCGAAATACACAAGTAAAATTTATCAACGAACATTTCTATTGATGACTTTTTGGTCATTGATAAGCCATCAATAATTTTAATTTAACAACTAATTTTAAGTATTATCTACAAATTTTGTTAGTGAGTAATATTAATTTTTCTCATAGTATTACACTTTCATATTTTTATCAAAACCTTCACCACCTACATAAAATATTCACTAGAGCGTTTTATATAAAATATCTTTTATAAACCTCGTAGTCTTATTTTTTGTTTTTAGTTATATATCTTAAAATGGCAACATTTTAAACATAAGTAATTTATTTATATTTTGCATATATCACGTGTTCTTATTTTGTTTTTAATTGTCTTAAAATTGCAACATTTTAAACACAACTTTAAGTTTAAGTATGTAACATAAAAGTAATGTTATCTAACATTATTTTTGTTGAAATTTTAAATTACATAAATCGAATATAAAAATAGTATCAAATATTATTATAATAAATTTATAAAATTTATAGATTAATACAGGTATTAAATGAACTCATTACAATAATATCCCTTCATAAAGGAAGGTTTGTCCACCATATCTAATGTAGTTTGAATTTATAATTAAATCAAATACGTTTTAGTCTTTAAATTAAAAATGTGAAATTAAAATTTATTCTTGATTTACAAACATTAAAAATAAATAAATACAATTATTTTAGGTTAGTAACATTAATATTTTTAACTTGTTAAATGGTTACCGTCTATATAAACAATACAAACGTTATGCTAAAACACGTTTAATATATAAAAAAATTTAACATAATTAAATTAAAATATTATATTTATTTATTTTTTAAGTTTGGAAACCAAACTAAATATATAAAACTTTTAAGATAAGAAAAAATTTCAATTTTACGTACTAAAATCCATTCTTACCTATAATTGACTAGTCTTTATGCGTTGTCCATATTTATGTGGTTCTTGGCAGTGAGAAGATAACTCTCAACTTACATCTCAATCTGTTGTCATGCATATTTTATTTAATAAGCCTGACAAAAGGTGGTTGTAAGCTTGACATGGAAAATGAAGGAAAAATGAACTTGTATTATTAAATTTACTAAAGAAATATGTTGTGGTAAATGTATATTTTTATTTAACACCTAAATGAAGAATAAAGTTTTGTTCTTTTTAATAAAACTTAATATTCGTGTTATTTATGATTAAATAACAGAAACATTTAAAAGAAAGGAAAGAAAATAGGAAACATAAAAAAGCAGTTGGTGAACAGAGTGTGAGTTGTCGAACGTTGAAGGAAGAAGCAACCGAAGTGAAAATAGAAAACATAGATTTGAAGAAAATAGATTGAATTGGAACACATATGATTGAACATTAAAAATATATTATATATTAGTACTTTAAATATATTTTAAAATATTAAAATTAATAATAATTAATGTGTTATAAAAACACATTAGAAGAAAATTTAAATTCGATATTTTGTTCTGTTGACAGCATTATCACAGCCCATAGGAGGCACAATTCAAACCACTCATCCATCAACTCACATATCCATGCACTGTTCTTAAGCCACCAACCCCCGACATAACTCATATTTCCACCACAGCATCACACAACAACTTGTAGGATTTAATCAAATTATCACAAACTTTGCATGTTAAGGCCTTCATCACTACCAACCCTTCCTTCATAATTAGGGAATCAAAACCCATGATCGTAAGTCATTGCCACCGTTAGCGAATAACGTTGGAAATCCACATTAAGATCAATTTACTCTAAATTTTATTTTATAAGTTCGTTTTTTAAATTTAAGTTAATAAGATTTTCACCGCTCTAATTATCATTTAATTATTTCTTTTTTATTTTTATAGTAAATAATTTAAAAGTGAGTAAAGTAATATGAATTAAAAGTTAATAAAAAAATAAATCAAAATATCATTATTTATATCAAAATTATAAACTATAATTTATATTAACGAAATTTATTATTTAATAAATCATATAATATAATATAATATAATATAATATAATATATATATATATATATATATATATATATATATATA
>Ga0099822_1005895_pt1 | contig 15995 bp, 10 predicted proteins | sample CowpeawhiteBW_FD_76839 | JGI IMG/M metagenome (GOLD analysis project Ga0099822, IMG submission 76839) | Root nodule microbial communities of legume samples collected from California USA - Cow pea white BW | ecosystem: Host-associated > Plants > Roots > Nodule | place: USA: California | collected...
ATATATATATATATATATATATATATATATATATATATATATATATATATATATATATATATATATTATCACTCTGTCTTACAGAACAGTGCGATGTGGGTCAAGGGAGTAATATTGTGAATTTCAATTTGGCACCCAAATCATCAGGGCTAAAGTGACGTGTACTATACTGTTTTTTTATCCTTTCTTTCTTTTTCTTGTTTTTATTTGTGGCCATGTGTCCCAAGACTAACTAAGATAACATGCAGAGTTAAGGTTCATAGTGATTTATCGTTTGGACAATAATGCAAATGACAGAGGATATATACACTATAATACATGAGTTTTGGTAGAAATACTTGTGTATTTTCTTTAGGCTTAATTAATACCTCTTGTTTGAAATTTTTTTGAAAGATATTTTGGGACAATATCTTAGCACAAGTTGCCAGATTAATTGTGAGAAAACTATGATGTTTATTGTGAGAACCATTGAAAAGGTTGCAACTGCATTGATGATAACAATTTTACAGTGAGATATACATTAATGCATCACTCTAACTGCGTGTTTAGGCTGGTGTTTATGAAGTTAATTTTGATTAGAATTGATAATTAAACGATACATAAAAAGAAAAAAATTACAAACTTTAAGTTGACTTAATATTTTTTTCATTATGTTCAATGTTTTTTCTCAACATTTTTTACTTAATGTGATTCTAGTATTTATAAAAAGAGTTAATGTAGTCCTTATGTTACATCAATATTAACATTGTTAGATAGAGATGACTTGTTAAAGTGATATATTTATGTTTCTAAAAAGTACCTTTAGACATTATCTAATCAGAAGGATATATCAACTCCTTTTAATAAATATTAGGATCATATTATGTAAAAAATATTAAGAAAAATCATTAAACAAAGTGAGAAAGAAAAAAGAAATTAAACCTTTAAAATTTTAAAATTTTAGTCATTATCTTAGTTTTTATCGTGTATTTATACTCTCTCGATATATGTGTACTCAAACAATCCAATATAGAGAAATTAGTATATATGTAACCTTTTTTTTTTCTTTTTTAAATTTTATATCACGATATCAACTCTACTAGACATAGTTATAATTCTACACATACTTTCAAAATTAAATATAGCAATTATTTGACTTCCATGTAAACAAACCAACTTTTGATTATCAGCTTCACTTTCTAATTTCCCCCTATATTTTCTCTTTTGGTGAATTTATATACTATCGAGGGAAGACACCATCTTTCTACTCAAAGACCCAAAGAAGTTGCTCCAACAACAATTCAACAATTCATAAACATTATATATATCAATCAAACAAAGTCTTTCACCTTCGTGAAACTATAGATAGAGTAACTTAATTCATGCCTTAAGAAGAACATGTCAAAAGCAAGTTACGCAGAAGCCAAGGAAAACTAAATATTACAATTGAATGTACTATATATACTAATGTCAATTACCACCCATATTTTGTAGAGAAAAAACACTAACTTTTCAGACCAAAGAAAAACAGTACTATATATATACACAATATATTTATAAACAGAGACGACATGACCACACTCATGATGAAATTCATAATTTTTTTCGTTTCTTTATCCAGTAAGTGGACAAGTTGGAAGAAAGAATCCTATCTTGTTTTACAACAAACATTAACAAAAGCATGCAGAATGATGAATAACATATACAATAGAACTTACATATATATAAGATCCAATGATTAATTTCTCCACTGCATGCTTCCTTTGATCTGAATCGGAAATTCTAGTCATGTATTTGCCAGTGCAGCATCATCAAGATTCTCACTTCTTTGTCTGAACTTCCATAGCCAACATGTACATAGCTAAAGTCCTTTGGAGGTGTGAATCTTGATCTTGCTGCACCGGCAGTTACTGACTGTGTTCTTCACCTTTTTCTCTTGAAGTTTGAAGATATCAGCAATTAAAATTGACCCTGAAATTGAAGAAGTGAGTATATATATGTTACAACAAGAGTGAATCCGAGGAGAAGATATATAGGACGAATCATAAACTATTGATGACAAAAACAAGCTCCATGTAAGTTGAAATCTAAGACTTTGTGTTTACCCCGGGTGACAAGGCTTTTTTAGGCGGCACCGAAAGTTGATTGAAAAAGCTAATCAAGATTAGTCTAACAACATAGTACATACACACATGTGTATTGATTCAATTGGGATCAGAACAGAAGAACATGAAAGAAACATAACAGAAGAGAAGACTTAGTATAAAGTATAAATCTAGTACCTTAGTTTTTCAAATATGAAGACGTGGTTGAAACTTCATTTGAGAGGCTCAAAGATCAAATCTTTGGTTATGTTTTGAAGGAGTAGCTAGCTGAGTATTTATGTGACAGAAGTCAATATGAAAGAATGAGTGCAGAGGAAAAATTCGCACATAGATTGTGCTTTAGTGTGAATCAGGTCATCAAAGGTCTTGCCTCATGACAGTATAAATTGAACTTTGCATTCATATTTTTAATCCTTTTATTTAATACAACTTAATAAAGTCTTTTTCTGCTTCAATATTTAAGAAAAAAATCACCAAAAATAAGTTAATGAAATCTTCAATAACATTCTTCTAAAAATTAGTGTACTTTTAATATGGGTGTGTATTTTAGCTTAGAAGAAAAATGAAACTTTATCTTACAAAATACATTCCCATTGCATGACAAAAAAGAATGGAAATTTATGACTTTATGGTAGGTCAAACTCAAATTACACCTATTTGATAAATAAGTGAGGGGAGAGCTTATTTAAAAATTTATATAATAAAAAACTTATGTTTTTTTAAATGTTTATATGTTCATAGTTCAAAGTTAAATTTGCTAACTGGCGTATAAATGTTTGCCCATTTTCTAAGTATTTCGTGGTGTTATTTAATCGATCTTATGCCATGGTAAACTTTTATTTAGACTTCATGATTATTTATACTGAATTTTGTCAAAATTGAAATAAGAACAAATTACTATGTTAAATTTTAAAATGTTAAAAAAATTATATATATAAATAAATCTCTATCAATGGCCCCAATCATCAGACATCTAATTTAAATTAAGGACACAAGATGCATGATGACATGTAAAGCCCAAGACACATCATAAAGTAGCAGCCTGCAATATTGCCTTTCTTCTTTTGGCCACCCAGGTTTATTATTTTATTGAGAATAAAATTCTTCACTAGGAATCTAATTATGCTGTTATTCCAGATAAGAGCAATTTGCAAACAATTATCTTCCCATCAAGTTTAAAAAACTAAAAAAAAAGTAAAATAATAATAATAATAATAATAAAATTAGAAGAATTAGAAAAGACTATTTGTTATCATTAAAAATTCATGAAATTATATAACTATGAAATACGAAACCCGAGTATCACATCCAACAAACTTTAACTCCAATGGGCTCATGCTAGCAAGGCCGGCCCACCAGTTTGTGATGTTCGCATTTCAATCTAGGGGTAACTTATAATTTTATGCTGCGGCATAAACTTTTCATTTTCTAATATAATATGAAACATATATTTTAGATTCTAATTATAAATATTTTATATTTTTTTATAATTTAAAATATATTTTTCATTTCGTGTTTTCCATTTTATATTCTGAAATATTTTAAATTCTAAAATTATCTTTTTATAATATACAATCCAAAATATAAATATATTTTAAAATATATAATTCAAAATATAAATATAAAAAAAATTCAAACATAAAAGTTTATTCTAAAATATATAATTTAAAATAAAAAATATATTAAGTGATATAGAAATTAATTTGAATTTAAAAATTACGTTTCAAATTATACATTTATGTACCAAATAAAATTATGAGGTGAAGGAGTAAGCCACTTAATCCAGCAGAAAACGCCCAACAGTCTTCCCATACCATTCCCATACCATTCTGTTTTACCGAAAAAAATTCTTTAACTCAAATTTATTTTATTTGATTTTTGATTTTTGCCATTTGATAATATAAGCCGTAAAATTGGTATCTGTGATCCGTTTTGACCTGATTTTTTTTCGATAATATGTCATGAATTAGATAGAATTGATCCGTATATTTTGGATTTAACTGGCCATCATTTTTTTTTTATTTTAAAAAAGAAAAGTTAATTTGTTTCTAAATTTTTTAATCTTTTCATTTTTAAAATTTGTTTACATATATACATTTAAATGAATATAAATTTTTATATTTTTAATTAATTTCATAATTAAATAAATTAAAATAATTATTATATATTTAAATGTTAAATTTTTTTATGACAAATAATTAAAATTTAATTTTTAAATATTAAATATTTAAATAATTATACTATTATATATTTATATTTTTTAAAAATATAACATAAAAAAGTTAATATTTTTAATTGTTTTTTATTTTATTTTACGATTTTAAAAAGTTGGACCAATAAAGCAGGCCATAAAAATAGGGAAAGTAAAACAAAGGAGCTAGTTAATGTAGTGAAGAAAAATATGGTATACATGAAATAAAATAAATAAGATTCAGATACATATAATAACTTTTATAAATACATAAAATACTAGATATATAAGTTTAATTAATAATTTAATTTTTGTATTAGTTTTTTTTTTACTTAATGAAGTTATATATAATCAATATAATCTTTTTAATTTAGTAGAATATAATAAATATATTAATTTAAAATAAGACCCTTTGAAATATGAAAATATAAAACTTAATCAATAAATTGTTGATTCGATATTATTTCAAAATATTTTACAATTAGTTTGATTTCATATCTACTGGTAACGTGTGTTATCGGTTACCATGTCGTATTATTGAGTGGCAAACTAAAGATTTTTCTGGATATTCATTATTCTAAAATAAATCTTAGTAATAAAATACTATAGAAGTTATAAAATACCATCCAAATATATGAATTTACAGAACAAATCTTAAATCATGATGATGGGTCAACTTAGCAAATGGTAACAAAGATAAACAAGTAGCAAATGGTGACAAAATAAACAAGTCTTATGAAATTATGCTAAACATGTGGATAATAAAAATAAAGTTTTGATTTTTCTCTCACATTTATTTATTATTCACATTTATTTATTATTAATGATGCTAACTTAATTATTATTCACATTTATTTATTATTAATGATGCTAACTTAAGCATCAAAACTTCTTAAACATCTTTAACGAATACATAGAGAGAAATAAGAAATAAAAAATCAAAATTTTTTTAATATCTTCTTTAACATTTTTAAAGAATACATTGGACGAAATAAAAAATGAAAGATTGGACAACGAAACATCAACATAATTAAAATGTTATAATATAATTAAAGAATGACTGTGACAATATTTGATCTTATAATTCCTATATATTTTTACTTAATTAAAATTCTTTATTTTTTAAATAAAAATAAAGAAAATATACACGTATGAATCCAAACCAAAAGAGTAATGTAAAAGACAATGAGTCATTTATCCCATCGGGTTATAGTTATAGCATTAGTGATCCTCTCCTCGCTTCGATCATTTAAAAGACAATGAATTGCATCGCAGTTTAGTGAGTCATTTATTACCATCGTTTAGAAAATCATTTATTACATTAGTGAATCATTTATGGTCATCATTTAGTAATATTTATTTCATTTATTGAATTGTCTTATATAATTGAAACTCAATTATTCCAGACTCCGTTTAAAGAAAATGCTAACAAAAAAGAGACTATATTTTCCTATATAAGAAATATAAAAATATATATAGAAGTTAAATTAATAATTAATATTACTAATTAAACCTAGTTACCCATTTGATTAAAATACAAAATTTATTTATTTCCTAACTTCCATGAATTTATCAAGAAAAAATTGATGAGTAAGCAACAGTACAAGAGAATGAAGGAGAAACCAGCCGTTTAAGGTTGTACAAAGTGAGGAAACTTTGAGCTATGTATAAATAGAAATCCCATGACCAGTGAGGTGCATGTTTTGTACAAACCCAACCGTAGTAACAGACAACAGAATCTAGAAGGAAAAGTATTATATATTTACACCGGTCACATATATAACAACATTAACTTTTCCGAATACAAAACACAACCCAAAAAAACAAAAACACAGTTGGGTGTGGAAGAGAACTAGAGAAGAGTGTCAGTTAAAAGCAGTTGTAGTTGGAAGCACAAGAGAGAAGAGCTGGTCGAGATCAGGCGGGTGGAAGTAACCATTTTTTGGCGGCTCTCGTTTCCTCCCAAAAGAGAAAGGCTTTTTCTTTGGCGGCGGTGGTGGCGCCGACGCCGCCGGTATACGGCAGTCCAAGCGGTTGGGGGTGGAACAACGGGCGGCGGCGTGGGTTTCTTCCTCTGCAAAAACGCCGGCGGCACCGTTCATGTTGGTGGTGATGAAATGGTTACAAGTTTGATAAGAGAGAATTGAACAAGTGGAAGATGAGTAGTAGTGAGTGGTTTTTGGTTTATTTATAGTTATATATTTATTAATGTGTAGAGGAAGGAAGAGAGGGTAATTTTGAAAATTGAAAAAGTGATGAATTTATGGTGGGGTGTTCTGGAAGACACTAGGAGTAGTTTTGTGGGTGTGGTTGTGGGAGAGACACGTGGCAATACTCTCTAACACGTGGAGCTAATAAATGAGATGAAAGAGGAATTTGCATTTTGCAAGAGCCTCCTCTCTGCTGCACTTTCTATGTTATGACAACCACGCAAGAATGTTGGACAATATATTTTTGTTTCATTGGATTAATTAAAGACAAAAAGGATTTTTTTTTTCATTTTAAAGATTTTTACTTCTTGGTTCTTGTGCATATGTTACATAGATTATCATAATTAACGTTCATGGAAGTATGAATGTGGTGGGAGAAACGCATGTCATGTTTAACATTAATGAATGACTAGCATATAGAATGTTAAGAAAATAAAAAGTGACAAACAAAATTAATTAATTATGACCAAATTCGATTATGCCTCAACACAAATTGATTATAATATAAGAAATGATAATATGGTTTAGTGGTTAATGACAAGAAGGGAGATGTGGGTTCAAACTTTCTCATCACTCCCATCTTTACTACCTTCAAGGTGCTTTTCCTCCTATTATAAATATGGAGGAATTTAATAAATATCATACATCGTAATTATTCCAGACATTCTCATATTCCATTCAATATTAAGCCGCTGCACTTGGACCTATATATTACCTACCTCAGCATTGGGAGGATCCTTGCCTTTCCACCCCTAATCCTAGATGTAGACGGCCCATTGGGTCAGGATGTTCTGGGCCACCCACACCAAGTTGGGTCCAACCTTTTCTCCCCCTGCCCCTCCTTCCATCATCAAACACACCTTAACTTGGACAACGTCTTTCCTCGCTGTGACACTTGGCTGAGTACATCCCACCAGCACTTCAGATTTCACAACATACCTCCCTGCTATGTCACTTGGCTGAATACATCCCAAGTTCACACTACACAATATATTTTTATGTGAAATAAATGTTGTTGATGACATGAATATTTCAGTTTGGTATTTACATTTATATGTATACATAGCGTTACGCGATGCACCGACAAATCTAAAATTGGGCTTGCTGTGCAAAAACTGCACCAACAACATGGGTACTGTTTTTATGATGTGTTTGCGCAGTGGGTTAAGTAAAAATTGAACAAAACTAATTCTTATATGTATATATTTTATTATTATTATTATTATTGATTTGAGAGCAGAGCCGAAAGTGGAAACCTGCGTCTTCTTGACCCGTAGTTGGGGCGTACGAAGAAAGTAAAGATCAAAGAGTGGAATGCGTGTTAGATCTTGAAGACAGAAACGTGTCATCATGGGAATGGACAACGTGGTACATGTCATAAATGTTCCCAACACCTTTGAGATTTCTTTTACTTTTCTAGTTTTATGCATACATTAACCTTTCAACACAATCACCATTATTCACGTCACAAATCTCACAAATCGCTTCCACTTGACGCCATTCTATTTTTTTCTCTTCCCACCCTTTCTTATCTACTATCTGCATCTTCTTCTTGCCATCACAATTTCTAACGCGGTAAGTGTGATGATCCGTACAATACCTAGATTTTCTTCACATTTTAGTGTAGCGTTACTTTAACATACTGCAATGGTTCCTTCTTTTGCGTGCAGTTGAGCCAGCTAGAGTCTGAAATGGAGAACGGTGATCAGTTCCAGGGGATTTCCAATGCCAAATACGATTGTCTTTTATTTGGTAAGCCTTAACTATTCTTGGTCACTTTCCCACTCTTAATTGCAGGCTTCATTGTCTGCCATGGTAATGTTGATAACTTAATTTCAGATCTTGATGATACCCTTTATCCATTGAGTTCTGGATTGGCTGAGCAAGTGAGGAAAAATATCCAGGGTAATGACTTCACCGAATTGAATATGTCATCACTTTAATGTGTGGGGATTTCGCTGAATTTCTTTATTTCAATGGGTTGTGCAGAGTACATGATTCAAAAGCTCGGGATACCAGAGGCTAAAGTTCCTGAATTGTGCTTTTCTTTATATAAGACTTATGGTACAACCATGGCTGGTCTCAAGGTATAAGTGCAAGTAATTGCACTTTTACTGTTTGTTAAAAGGCATTTTTATTTGTTTATTTAGATGTAATGCTAACGAATCAATCCCAATCGTTTTTGCTTTCTCTTTCATCAGGCTATTGGCTATGACTTTGACTATGATGACTTTCATAGGTAAACTATCTCTACCATCCGAGATTTGTTCCATTTTTCGATTTTTTTTGGTAGTAGTTAGAAATCATGTGAAATATAATAAGCACCGAGGACTACTTTGTGTTGAGCAGCTTTGTTCATGGTAGATTGCCATATGATATACTGAAACCTGACCCTGTTCTGAGGGGAGTTTTGCTGAGCTTGCCTGTTAGAAAAATTGTGAGTTTCTTTGCTCTTATTTCATAATGAACAAAATAGAACCTGATTCATAAATATATCTTCAGCATAATGTTGCTGTCATAATTTTTTTTTGCAAGATTTTTACGAACTCAGACAAGGCCCATGCTAGTAGAGTGCTTCGCAGGCTTGGATTGGAGGATTGTTTTGAAAGAGTTATATGCTTTGAGACCCTGAATTCCTCCAATGAAGATGGCAGTGAATGTAAACCAAATTCCACTGGGGTTTTTGATTTTTATGAATACATTCATAGTCCTGATTCTGATGTAGTGCTTCCGAGGACCCCGGTTGTATGCAAACCCTCTCAAGATTCATTTGAAAAGGTTTTCAGTATGGCAGATATAGACCCTCGAAGGACAGTAAGATCACCAATCCTTTGCCCATTTCTTTTCCCTTCTCTCTCTAATCCTAATTTGACCTCTGTTTTGTGTCTTTTGCATCTAAGAATACCACTTATCAGTTTTTTGATTATGTGCATTTTCTTACAAACTAAATTTTGTAACTTTGTTTTACTTTTCCAGTTATTCTTTGATGACAGTCTCCGCAATTTACAATCGGGCAAATCCGTAGGCCTTCACACAGTCTTGGTCAGTAACATAACACTAGTCATAGAATAGAACATTAGTATTTTTTTTCTTTCTTTCTGGTGGTAGTGATTTCAAACGGCATATAGTAGCCTCACAAATTCATCATGAATACTCATGAACATGTAATAGGAAGCCTATACAGTTGTTGAATTATCCAATGTGACATGCATGCATGCAGGTGGGAAATTCTGTTAGAACTACGGGAGTGGATCATGCCCTAGAGAGCATCCATAATATGAAGGAGGCATTTCCGGAACTGTGGGAAAGCGATGAGAAGCCTGAAAGTGTGGAGTGTTCTAGAAAGGTTTCGATTGAGACATCAGTAGTAGCTTAACTTACACTTCCAAGTTCTGAGAATTTGTGGTCTCTGGTATTGTACTGTGGTTTGATGTTGATTAATGTTATTGGAGAATTTTATATATTTATTTCAAACAATAGGCAAAGTTAGTATGTTTTGAAGACAGACGAAAACTCCCAAGAGAACCATGCTTCAATTATAATCTGCGTGCAACCCTTAACGCCAAAAATCCATAAATTACAGAAATGTGTGATTATTATCCACACAGAAATGCTAATAATAGACAAATTCTTGCGAATACATTTTACAATTGTCTGAATTTGTATTTGATGATTTTTATTACACATTTTTACAAATCTTAATCATGTGTTAAGGATGCATAATGTATGTTATTACTACTTCTATTGATGTCGAGCTTAACCGATTGATTAAACAAAACTCTTATGAAAAAATTGAACAAAAATGTTTTTTTCTTTCTTGTACTAAAATTCTTATAAATTGTGGTTTTTTAACTACGTTAAACGGAAGAGTTTATAAAAGTCAAATTGTAGTTTCAATTTAACTTTTTTTATCTTTAGCTTGTTGGGTTAAATTTTATAGTTCTTCATTTCTTTCTCTGTCGGTTTTAACCGGAATGGCTGAGATTACGAACTTGAAACATGACTGCTGTTTGTGCTTCTCGCACAATTTTCTTAGCGCATTGTTAGCATCTTACTTTTACGGGATACATTATCTCCATTACTGTTTTATACAAATTCCATTCAACTAGATTCTTCCCTCCGTAGGGCTTCTCAAATCATATGCGGGCATCGTATAATTTAAGAAATGTTTTGCATAAAAAAAAAACTGATAAAAGAAAATAAGAGGCCTGTAGCATTAAATACTACCAGTGGCAGACGAATATCGGCAAAATAAATCAAATAAGAATTCAGTTTATCCTCTTGAGAACTCTACATGATCATGTAATTACAATCTTTTGGAGTAATTTCTGGTTCCACGAGGTTACATCTTATATTACATATATAGCATGAATATGGATTAAGCTTAGCCAATGTGTTCAACCAATATTCCGTTTATCAAAAGAAAACAATACAAAATTGCCAATGAGATCAATCCATTAACGTATGCTTCTTTCCGGTGAAAGGCTTGAACTTTAGTTCTTCTTCCTTTTGGGAATTCTCTTGACTTTTGTTTCTTGGAGAAAACTAAAAACAAAGAAAGTGGTTAGATGGACTTCTGAAGTGAAAATGCATAATTATAGACTGCATCATGTAAACAAAGAAAATGCATCATGTAAACAAATTATAGACTGCATCATGTAAACAAAGAAAATGCATCCTGTAAACAAATTATAGACTTTTTATGACATTTCTGTCTATCAAGAAAATTGCTACTACTGAGAATTACCTTAGGTGTTGCTTGAATGCTAGACGTAGTTACATTGGATCCAAACACAAGATTTCCAAAAGATTTACACAACGCAGTATTTGTTGGGCTAGAATCAAAATTCTTTGTTTCTTTGTCAGTTTCTTTCTGCTTTAGCTCTGGACGGGATGTTTCTTCAACTGGTTGTGCTGAGGCTTTACCACCCAAACGTCTTCCAAGTCCAGAGAATGGAATGAAAGGCTTGGATTTTGGATCTTCTTCCTCCAAAGATTTCTCTTGATTTCTGTTTTCATGAGAAGTCTAAAATCAAAGAAAAATTGGTTAAATGGAATCATAGAATTTTTATGGCATTTCTTTGTCTCTCCATAAATTGCTACTGCTAAGAATTACCTTAGATGTTGCTTGACAGTTAGATGAAGCTGCATTTATCCCACACACAAGCTTTCCAGAAGCTTTATGAGACGCAATATTTGCTGGCTTAGAATCAGAATCCTTCATTCCTTTGTCAGTTTCTTTCTGATGTAATTCAGGAAAGGATGCTACTTCAATTGGGTGTGCTGAGGTTTTACCACCCAAACGTCTTCCAGAACCAGATAAGGGAATGAAAGGTTTCAATTTTGGATCTTCTTCCTCCTGGGATTTGTCTTCACATTGACTTTCTTGAGAAGCCTAAAAAAAAAAAAAGCCATGTTGGATTTCTGAAAGGACTAAGAGTCTGAACTCAGTATCATGTTAATGAAACGCGTCTATCAAATAATTCCTACCGCTAAAAACTACCTTAGGTGTTGCTTTATTGCTAGATGTAGTTGCATTTGACTCCAGCTTTCCCAAAGCTCCATAAGAGGCAGTATTTGTTGGCTTAGAGTCTGAATTATTGATTTCTTTGTCATATTGTTTCTGCTCTAACTCCGGAAGGGATGTTTGTTCAACTGGTTCCAACGAGGCTTTACCATCCAAGCGTCTTGAAAAACCAGAAAATGAATTGAACCGGGCAATCTTTTTTGGCTGCTCATCTTCAACTGAAATGCCAAGAATATAATCATAAACTGCGAATGAAGCTTTTTACTATATAAAAATGAGCAAATTCAAAAGAGCATAGAAAGCCAACCCTCTGGTCTTCTCCTGTCAACTTTGGCTTGTTTCTTAGGTTCTTCATAATCAAGTGGCGGAGCAAAATCAACTTCACAGTCAGTTTCAATTATACTAACTGCACGAGAGGGTCGAGTTTCAACAATGTCAATGTAATACTCCTTCTTGTTATATTGAACCATTATAGTGTCCCCAGTTGTTAAGCATGAGTAACTCCTCAGTGAAGTCTCTAAGCTGTGAATAATCAAGAGAAAGAAAGAGCATATCAATTGACACATTTCCAAAAGCATATCTAGATGTTGTAAAAGAATACTAACATGGCTTTTGGATTGGAGATATCTAAAAAATCCATTGTGTGAGGCTGCAGCTTCACATAAGTTGCTTTTGTGAGGTTGGTGTTTTTCACATATAAAAGGTCTCCCTCTTGGAGGAGCATATTTTTCATCATCTGACAACAAAAACAAAAGAATATCACAAACTGTAAACAAAGGAGAAAAAAATTCATTGGCAAGAAATGACACAGAAAATAAGATCCACAAAAGAAGAGGTACCACCTACCCAGTATGGTATATATATGATCCCTTCATCAGCTACGAATTCTAGCACCCCACAATGTGTAACTCTTTCCGCAGAAGGATTAATGAGTTGAAATAACATAGGATACTCTATGTGCAAAGAAGCTGAGAAACAAAACCAGAGAAAGTCGTGATAACATGTAGATGAATAAGCCAGTAATTTAGCAGGCAGGAAAAATTAATCAAATAGTTGAAATCAGACAAACGTTTACTTACCGAGGCGATCAAGAGCTGAGGGAGGCATGATAACTGAAGGAAACAAAAATTGTCATAAGAAAACTTATAGGGACACTCAAGTTTCGAAAGTTCCATACATGTTTAGAATCAAAGAAGTAAAATATAAGTTGTTGTTACATACTTTTATCACCCTTTTCCAGATGTGACTGTAAATAATCAAGAAATTAAGGAATCAGTTCAATATTTTGAATCACATGCTGATTTAAACGTTTTTTTTTTTTAAAAAAAGGGAGCTCAATCAATGCACATGAAAAATGCACCAATGTCACTAACAATCCGGTATAGTAAGCAATCCATAGCCAGTGGCCACAGACCAATTGGACCCTGGATGATTAACACAAGCACAAATATAAACCCCAAAGGATACGTGGACCAATATGAATAGAGAAGTTCTAACATATGCGGAAAGAAAATAAAAGCTTCAAATTTAAAAATTTTCTCTCTGGCGACTATCAAGAAAAATTACAGGCATCGTAGACCGCCAGAGGCCGAATCAGTGATCGTACCTTGTCGATGAAGGAGACAGGGTAACAACGATAATACTGTTCAAAGGTTGCATATCGATCATCTCCGTGATAAGCCTGCAATTTTTTCAAAGCATAAAGAAGAAAAGAAATATCTACGATCATGAAAATTATCCGCACTTATTTGATCAAAGAATAAAAAAGGTCAGCACTTAGACCATTAAGTTCCAAGGCACGCAATGTTAAAGACTCGATCAGGATAAAGAGTGATCACTGATGAAGTTCAAGATTAAAAAGAAACAATTTCCCAATTGATTCAAATTTACAATTTCTGTCATTGACATTGTCGATTGCAGAGTCAAAAACACAAAGAATAAACAAAAGTAGTGGATCAACGTACCATAGATTTCGAGGACTTGACAACTTGAAGTCTGCGTGTACCTGAAGTTAACAAAGAAATAAGCAAACACAAACAAATTGCAACAATCGCGATCCAGTTCAATGAAAAATGTGATCGGATGAGAAATTTTGCAATTTGCAGAAGGTTACGACAACCTACGGTGAATGACGAGAAAAAATACAAGAAAAGTTGCGTGGGGAACTCCGAGTGTTATTACACCTCTTACGTGCTTCAGAAGAACATGGACACAGCATTTTATAGGTTTAGGACTAGGAATGCTTCGCGTTTTCTGTGAGCAATATCTATCTCTCGTGGGCCGGATCGAAGCGAAATATTATTTTTTGGGCGGGCCTGTTTGAGGCGGGCTTTTCTTCATACACCGAAAATAATTCTCTCTGCACCCCCGCGTTTTGGTCTCATGTTGCCAAGCATGTAATTGGATTTGGTGGAAGAGGAAGAGTGATTACAAAGTACAAGATTTAAACATTGAATAGTGAAGGACAATAATATTGTTTTAAGGGTTAAATATATTTTCTATGTTTTAGTTCTAAATTAAATTATAAAATATTTAGTTTTTTATTTTATTCTTTCAAACAAATAATCTGTATAATATTTTTCATATGATAAATGAAATTTCATAATAAACTAAAATAACTAAAATACAATTTTCATATAATATTTATTGAAAAGAATATTTTATATCAACTATCATAAAAGACAAAAACTAAATATGTTATAACTTAATTTATAAATTAAACATATTTTTTCATAACAGTTTGGATATAAAAACTGTAAGCCCATTTTCAGTTTCGTGTGTTGGGTCTAGCCTCTTCGTAGGTCCAAGGCCAGCCCTACAGTAGGACCCCAATACCCCACTCAGCCTTCTCATTGTCTCTTGTCCCCTTTTCAGAAACAGTCTAAGAAAACAGGAGCTCTGCTAGGGCACCCGATCTCCTCCCTTCTCCAAGCTAGCAAACCCATCTCGTACCTCCTGGTAAGTCAAGCTCTAGAGTTTTCGTCAATTTCTTCACCCTTTTTCGCTGTTGAGCACGTTGGTCAAGTTAGGGTTAAGATTCCTAACGTCGTTTTGTTTGGATCTTCATGTTTCAGCTCTACTCGAGTTCCTAGAACTGTAATACCCCCTTAGTTAGGGTCTGCTTGCTTTTGGTACTCAAACAGAGGTAAGGGAAGCTATGTTTTGAGTCTTTAAGAACCATTTCTGCATGCTTTTGTTCTGTACCATGAATTTATGCGTGATTGATGTTTTGGATGGTATGAATTGGCTTGTTTGCGTTTTGGTTTGTTGTTTTTGAGTTGTATCTCTACTGCATGCGCGTAACAGTAGGCGAGTACTGTTATTCTCGCCCAAGCGAGCTCGTCTCGCCTAGGCGAGAATAGTTGAGACTCACCCAGGTTCTGTTCGAGCAGCTCGCCTAGGCGGAGGATTCTTGTTTTGAGCGACACGCTGTCTCGCTCAAGCGAGGGTGACTCGCCCAAGCGAGTCCTCGAAGAAGAACCTGGTGTGCCCTGCTCGCGTCCTCGTCCAGGCGAAGGATTTGATTTTTGGACGAAGGGCGATCTCGCCCAGGCGAGCTAGTCTCGCCCAAGCGAGATGCTCGTTGGGTGCCACTGTTACAGGTCTCGCCTAGGCGAGAAGGTCTAGCCTAAGCGAGAGAGTCATTGTGGCTTAGGCGAGGACTTCTAGCCTAGGTGAGAATAGCGCAGATTTATATCTTATATTTCTATTTCCCTTGAGTATGGTTATTTATCTCAAACGTGCATGATTACGGTGTGTATGAGTTGTGTACACTGAAAGTTGTATGTTAGCATGAGTAATATATGGAATTTTGTTTGGTTGGTTGAGAACATGCATGAGAATTAAATGTTGAGATGATAAGTGGTGGTTGTGGTATGAGAGACATGAAAACTGTATGTGATAGGCGTAATTCCATGAGTCTCGTGGGGAGACTTCATGGTGGCGTGTAGTGTATATATTAAGATATGGATTCAAGTAAGGAT
>Ga0099822_1005896_pt1 | contig 15994 bp, 16 predicted proteins | sample CowpeawhiteBW_FD_76839 | JGI IMG/M metagenome (GOLD analysis project Ga0099822, IMG submission 76839) | Root nodule microbial communities of legume samples collected from California USA - Cow pea white BW | ecosystem: Host-associated > Plants > Roots > Nodule | place: USA: California | collected...
GTAGGTGTTAATGATTTAAATTATAATACTATTATATATTTCTACATTTAAAATATATAATCTAAAAAATTAATTTTTTTAATTATTTTTATTGTATTTTATTTTTTTAAAACGGGCCAACGGACCAGAACGGGCCAGCCCGTACTTTGGCCCGTCAAGTTGACGGGCTGGACGGGACGGGCCAGAACGGGCTGACGGATTGAACTCTTCAACCCAGTCCGTTCCTTTTAGCACGGGCTGACGGGCTGGCCCGTTGGGCCCAGTCCGTTTTGCCACCCCTATAAAACAATGGTGAAGTGGCCATGGAAAATTCCAGTTGCGGTGGAGGAAGACGAATCAAGAAAAGCATCCATCGTGGTTGGAACCATTCTAGTGTGCTGGAGGAAGACGAACTAGGAAGACAATGTGGTGGAGGAAGACGAACAACTACAACTTGGATGAAACGATTCTAGCAAAATGCGTTTTGTTTTGGAACGATTCTAGCAAAATGCGTTTTGTTTTGGAACGATTCCACAACTTGTTTAATTTTTAAAAATAACGTAAGTGTGGAACGATTCCACCTTGGCTTGGAAAGATTCCATCTTGGCTGGGAATGATTCCACCTTCGTGTGAAACGACTCTGGGTCTTCAAGGAACAATTCCTCCACCACCTAGGATCCGTTATGTTTCAACGTGATTTTAAGCAATTTAATTTTTAACTTGTGTTTACTTATAAAATTACAATTAAAAAGAAAATAAAATAGAAAATGTAAATAAATTATTCCCACGTAAACTTTCAATAGGTAAATATTAAATTTATTTTCATACCAAATATATTATATTATTTATTTTTTTATAAATAATTTTTTTTTTTTTATAATTTCAATCATTCAATAAAATTTTAAAAAATAATTATAAGCCATTTATATATTATTTTATATTACTTTTAACAATACGAACATTTTGGTAATCTAACTTTTTTATTTATTTAAAGTTTTTTTTAATATGTCACATCAGTTAATTCAATTACAAACTTTCACAAACTTCACTCTCTAATCCAGTCCAAAATCACCTCCAAGTCCCTTAAAAGAAACAACATCATCTTCATCCTCTAATCCTTCCCATCTTTTCCAAAAGAACTACACTTTAGGGTGTGTTCTTTTGTGAAGATAGATTTGAGGGAGAGTGAGTGGATGGATTTGAGAGAAATTTTTTTGTTTCTTTTAAGAGAGTTGGAGGTGAAAGTGAGTGAATTTGACGTGAAGTTTGTGAAAGTTTGTAAATGATTTCAGTTATGTGAGAGATAAAAAATATTGTTTTAATAGATAGAAAATCAAGATTATAAAATTATCCTTGATGTTAAATGTAATATGAAATGTTTCTCGGATAAGGTAAAAATATTTATTTAAAAAAATTGTTATTCAATATTAAAAAAATAAATAATATTAATGAATAAATAATACAATTAATTTGTATCAAAAAATTAAATATTTAGATCTTAATTATTATTGTGGTTAAAAATATGTTGACATGTTGTATTTTAATAATAAATCAAAAAGTAAAATATTTTTATTGTAAAAATTTTAATTATTGTTATACACTTCAAACAACGAAATATGAAGTACAGGAATAGTTTCGTCAGGCTTTTTTGTATTTCAAGGTTCTTTGTAGTCAATTTTGTAAAAATGGGTCTATTGATTTTTTTTTTTTGTAAAACAAGGTCAAGTCGTCAGGATACAAGACGACATTACAAGTGAAGTCGTCTTGTATCCTGCCGGTTTTTTTTTTAAAAGTAAAGTCGACTTAATAGAGGCCAATTTCAATTCTATATAAAAAGGGAAGTCGTCAGGTTGAATGACGACTTCATCAATGGTGTTTATTTTTTTGTATAATTTTTATTTATATTCAACTTTGTAGGGAGGTCGAACTAGTTTCAGAGGGCATGTGCAAAACCACATAAGCATTGTGTCCTATATGCTAAATTTACTGAGAGATGTCAACAAAAATACGATTTATCTGAATAGGTGCATTTATTCAATTGGATTGGGCAGTGAAGATTACTTTAACAACTATTTCTTGCCTCAACTCTATTGCAGCAACACTCAATATTTATATTTCTTCATGTTTGATTAAAATTTTATTTGAGAAAAAAAATTGAAGTGAAGTCGTTATTCAACTTGATGACTTCACTTTTTACATTATACTAAAACTGGCCTCCATCAGGCCAACTTTGCTTTTTGAAAAAAAAACCGGCAAGCATGACGACTTCACTTGTAATGTTGTCTTATATCTTGATGACTTGACCTTGTTTTGCAAAAAAAAAAAACATCAACGAACCTATTTTTACAAATTTGACTATAAAGAGACCCTAAAATACAAAAAAGCCAGTTTCGTCAACATGAGAACCACATTCCCTTATCTTTAATGAAGTCCCAAAATAGGTTCCACCCACAAAGAACCGATTTCAAGTTCAAATGCACTCCTTCCTTTACCACTATGAATGTTCATAACATAATGGAAATACTTTCCACACTGCTATTGGATATTCACTGTCAACCATGCATCCTAAACACTCATCACACCAACCCATTTATAACTCACCTCAACCATACACCATTGTCTCCACCAGTAAATACACAACAATGCAATCAGGTTCTACACCTCTCACTTTTATAATAAACTCCACCAACTAGCACGAACAACCACCTTCACATTCAGTGGTATTTAATGGCTCATTCATCACGCTTACCGTTGTATTTGATGATGGTACTTTGGTAAATGCAATGTTATCACCCAAAATCCCACCCCCTACTGAAGTGAAGATTACAAAAAGGGAGCATCTCGCATATTCGTGCCTTACCTCTCCCTCAAATCGTCCATTACAAATGGAAAAATAACCTCAAATCCATGCATGTTAATGCTTGGGAACAGTAAATCCATTAAAGAGGACACAATGTAAATTCATAACATTTTATTGTCCTGCTTTTTTTTTCATTTTTTCTCTCCACAGTGAACCTCAACCTCAAAATAGTGTTTCTTCTCCCTTTGCTTCCCCATCTCCCTCTTTAGTGACTTTCCATTGATGCCCACTCCCTTCTTTCTAAGTTTCTCTTTGATATTGCCCCCACCACCTTCCATGCCATCATGCTCTTCAACTCCAACTTCATCTCCCGCTCTCACACCCTCCACCTCCACATAACCCCCTTTCGATCCCTCTCATATCTCCTCTCTCCCATCACTTGTAGCATCCCGACCGGATATTACGGATTTAAATAATAAAATAAGAAATAGTAAATACGAGTCAATTAATGAAACTTCATTTCCCAAAAAAACGCAGGAAATTTAAAACTTTATTTCATTGTATAATAACTTAAATTCATAATCATAACTCGAATAAAATGTAAAGTGTCACATAAGTGTTTACAAATTTTTCCAAAACCATAAGCATCAAAACACTTGTAAAGCTTTCTCTCAATCTAGCCCCGCTCCGACGCTATGCCTCACCAGATCCACTTGCAACATCATCTGCTCCTGTGTACCGCGTACAGGATCATCACCAAACACAAGTAGATAGGGTGAGCTAATAATTAAAATAATCATATATACACAAGTATACATATATCACAATCACACGAAAGGAATTACATCCTTTGATCCCATACCACATGGCTACCACCATGTTAATCGTGTTATTAAACGTGAACTCCACCAATAGCAACATATCACTCCAATTCCTCAGGTGATCCAGCACATAAGTCCTCAGTAAGTCCTCTAGTGACTGTATAGTCCTCTCAGACTGACCATTTGTTTGAGGATGATAGGTTGAGCTCATTCTCAACTGAGTACCTAGTGCTTTCTGCAGCGAATGCCAGAACCTCGATGTGAATCTCGAATCTCGATCCGACACAATACTTTTTGGTACTCCATGCAATTTGGTCCCTATATTCAGAGTTAATGTTTTATATTCAATTTGGTCCCTATATTCACCAATTTCTTTTAAAATGAAGCAATTTTGTCCCTCTCCAAATTGAGACCAAATTTACCTTTTATATTAAAATTCATATTTTTATTAAATACTTTTGTTTGGGATTACAATTAGTTTAAAATTATAAAGGATAAAGACTAAGTTTTTAAATTTTAGATCAATGATGTTAGTTTTCATCATTAAAATTTTTATTGTAATTTTAAATTTATTGTAACATTAAACAAAAAATATTTAATAAAAATATGAATTTTAACAAAAACATCATTATAACTTTTATATAAAAATTAAATTTGGTATCAATTTTGAGAGGGACAGAATTGCTCAATTTTAAACAAAATTGGGATTAGATTGAACAAAAATAACAAATATAAGAACTAAATTGAATATAAAACATTGACTCTAACACGCGACACGCAGTTGGGTTGACACGTGGACATTTAAACAAAAATTTAAAAAATTTAAAAAAAAATGTCTTTATTTTATAATATTTATCTTTTCCAAAATAAATTGAACAAATATAATTTTTGAGTAAAAAGGATCCGATAAGGATTAACCTTGGTCCTATATATTCTTGTTAAGAATGATAAATCAAGGCAACCTTACGTAATTCTTTAACAAAAATGATTTGATTGAACTCTTATATTTTTGTTAATGGATGTCATGCTTAGTGGGGTGTGTGATTAGTGAAATCACATGTAAAGGAAGTAAAATAAAACTAAATAGGTTACTACATTAGGGAATTCATGAAGAAAAATTGAAATGAGCAGCCCAATAGCAAGTATGGGTGCAAAATTAAAATATGGGGTGCATCCTAGAATAATACAATTAGTAGCCCAAATCATAAAATGGAGGTATGAAAATCAATTATAGAGTGCAAAGATAAATGGCCTATTAGTAACAAGACTTCAGCCCATGCATACATCATCCTATCATACACACTGACAATACTGCAAATCAAATCAAGGATACTGCAAATCAAATCAAGGCATTCTGCCCTGCCCTGCCCTCAATCAAACGAAATCAACTACCCAACGCGAGATGCTAAGACATTATAAAATTCCATGAACAACTAACACATTCAAGAACGATTGGGCATTACAAATAACTATAATGTGGACCCCCAAAAGTTCTCCAAAAGCACTAATGTAATAATAAAAAATGTGGATAAACAAAAGTTAAAGTTAAACACTAAGAATTCACATATGCATGATTCCAATAGGAAAATCTTACGAATGCATCCATTCAATGATTGAACGGGGTCTGCATCCTACAATTTGCTTAAATTGATAGATACTGAACATGTCATTATATTTTTAAGAACATGTGAAATCTATAATTCAATACTTGACCAATGATTCAATCAACATTTAAAAAAAAAACCCATAGACCAAGCCAAAAGACCGGGCCTAAATGTATAACCCTATTGATAACATTTTTCACGAAACCACATTCAAATAATTTTCAAGATTAACACTCATCCTCCATGGAAAGTCTCAACCAAACCAGAAACACCCTCGGCCTAATGCAAACACCACGTACATACATTTGAAGCCAAAACAAGCATAATTTTCATTCAAAACTGAGATAACCATGACCCGCATGTTGAGTTTTGTATCTAAGCCAAATATGGTAACTCTGTATTGTTACTTAGTTATAGCTTTTACTTTTACTATTTGTTAGTTACACTTTTTGGTGTAATCTATCATATGTATAAAAGGGTGTTTCCACCAAAATTAATAATCCAGTTATTCTCTTTCTGTATATGTCTTTTAATACTAAAACTCTATATGGTATCAAGAGTCGGGCCGTGTTAGGACTAGTGCACAATAGGAGAATGCCAATTTACGTTATGCAACTTTCATGTTTAAAAAAAGGACGTGTCATAGTAGACTTAGGGATTCTTCAAGAAAGGTGGTATAGTTTCTTAGTGTGTCAAGAAACCAAGCAAAAGGAACCTCAACGTAAAAGAGCTATTGTCAGGTCTCTACACAACCAATTATGGCCGGAATGGGAGGAATAAGTAAGGGAGGTTTACCATTGTTTGATGGTTAAATGTTTGATGATTGGAGGATCAAAATGAAAGTTGTTTTCAGCTTTCAGGAGGTAACAAATGTGATAGAAAGTGATGTTGCAGAACTCAGTAGCAAAGCAACAGAGGAGGAAAAGAAGAATCACAAGCTCTAGGAGAAACTGGATGGCAAGGCAAGATTCTTATTGTACCAGTATGTGAACTCAAAGGTCCTCAACAAAATTTCCGAAGCTGAAATAGCGAAAGAGGCATGGGAAATTTTGGTAAAAACATATGGAGATGTGGATAAACATAAGAAGGTAAAACTTCTTGAGGAAAAGGTTTGAGTTCTTGATAATGGAGGAAAACAAAATTGTTGCTGAATATTTCGACAAGATCCAAGAATTGGTGAATGCCATGAAATCTTGTGGTGATAAGGTAACTGAACAACTCGTGGTGAACAAGGCATTGAGGTCTCTTCGACCTAAGTTTGATCATATGGTGATCACAATTGAGGAAACAAAGAATCTTGATGAATTGGAGATTGAGGAGTTATAATACTCACTTTAAGCACATGAATATCATATGGAAGAAAGAAAGCTGTATAAAAAACAAGCTCTACAAGCTCGATCCCAATACAAAGGAAAGGGAAAAGGTTCAAGAAATGGTGGTACAAGCAGCACATGTCACATATATGCACACACTCGTTAGAGAACTCTATCCTCTGATTCCATACCACATAGTCACCACCATGTTATCCATGTTCTACGTCCTTAGATAATTGTAAGACCCGTGGAATTTAATTAATTAAATAAATAAATAATTAATAAAGGCGGGTAGTGGCAGCCTTTATGGTATTTAATACTGACATGTATGATGTGGAAAAGTACTAGCTCAAGTGGTTGATAGTACTTTATTATATGAGAGGACTTGTTCAAGTCCTATGTATGCCATTTGTGTGTTATTTAATTATTATTTTTTTAATAACATGCTTGATCATGTTGAGTGATAATATAATAATAGTATTATATTAAATATCATGAAACATGAATTGGTTGAATGGTTGTGCATGAAATTAACATTGGTGTAGGTATTGGTTTGAACCTTGATAGATACAAATTTAATTTCCTTTTGCTAAAATTAGTTTAGCAGGAAGGTGAAAGGGTAGAGAAACCCTAGTTGACAAGGGACGGCCAAGGGAGGTTGGAAAACAACCACTAAATGGACCTTGAATGGTAATTAAACTCTAGTTAATGGCAATTTTCGTTTTAGTGCATTAATCTACCATTAAGGTATCATTAAATGACAAATTTTGGGTGAGAAGAAGGGTTTTTGTGCTTGTCTTTGTGTCATAGTCAAAGGAATACGAAATTGGAGAGTGATCAAAGAGGAACTCCCAAGAATCTCCATTTTTAGCAAAGGAATCCAGGTTAGGAGAGCTTTTACGCGCTAATTTTATTTTAAGTTTGATGGGCATGCTAAATAGAATAACCTTACGCGTTAACTTTGTTTTAAATATGATTTGCATGCTAAATAGAGTAACCTTACGCGTTAACTTTATTTTAAATCTGATTCGCATTCTAAATAGAGTAACCTTACGCGTTAATTTTATTTTAAGTCTGAAATGCTAAATAGAGTAACTCTAAGTGTTAATTTGATTTTAAGTCTGAAATACTAAATAGAGTAACTTTATGCGTTAATTTTACAATTAAGTTTGATTAACATGCTAAATTTAGTATGATTTTGCTTGAGATTTTATTCCATTAAGTTAGTATTTTAGTATTTCTGGAAATTTCCATAATTGTCTGGCCGGGGATGAACTGTTACTAGACGATTCTTTCCTTTTTTTCCATAATTGTATTTCTAGTGTTTTTATTCTTGATGTGCGTGATCTACAAAGCTTTAGTGATGCCTTAAAGGTCGACTTGCTGGTGTTCCTTGAGTTGTGGCTCAGAACGTATCCCTTGAGTTGTGGCTCTGGATAGGGGTTAAGCACGTGGCATTCTCTAGGTTGTGGCTCAGAATGACGTCCCTTGAGTTGTGGCTCGGGATAGTGGATGAACACGAGGAACTCTTGAGTTGTGGCTCGGGTTGTCGAGTGTTGCCGGTGTGAGTGTGCTGGTTGTGGCCAGTACAGATGGGTCTAGATGGATTGCCCTCCTCAATAATTAGCTGACGAGTTTGGTAGTCTTGGAACATTACGAACTACGTTCGTATATGGGAACTCCACTTGGCGTTATGGTGTATGATTCGTAGCATGGTTTCCCGCACGTGCTCTATCGATTGTGCCCGATAGATATGGCAGCGAGACATCTTGAGGTATTCGCTAGAAGACGTAGAACACGATTATCATGGTTGTGGCCATGTGGTATGGAATCAAAGGAAGGAATTCCTTTGGTGTGATTGTGTGATATATATAAATGTGCCATATTTATATATATGTGTAATTTGTTAGCTTATCCTATCAACTTGTGTTTGGCGATGATCGTGTACGCGGTACACGAGAGTAGATGATATTGCAGGTGGATCTGGTGAGGTCTAGGGACGGAGTGGGACTAGTATTGGGAGAAGATTTTTAATCAAAGTTTTATTATGTTTAGGAACAATTGTAATGTTTTATATTATTAAACTTGGTTTACTATGGATTTTATGGTTGAGTTATAATAAAGGTTTTGAGATTATTTATTACTACTATAAGGTTTTAATTTTCCCGTGTTTTGGAGAATATAAGTTATAATAAATGAAGTTTTATTATTTATTTCTTTATTTTATTATTTAAATTTGTAATATCTGGTCGGGATGTTACAATAATAACCTCAAGATACCCTTTGTTGCCTCCACCTACAATCTATAATTTGTAGAACACGTGTAGGAAACCTACTGCGGACCACACTCTGTAACAGTAGGTGGTGTTCCCGATACGAACTATAGTTCGTAATGTCCCAAGACTACCATACTTGCCGACCAATGTCAAAAAGGACAATCTTTCTGGATCCATCCGTACGAGCCATAACTCACACAATCACACCTGATACACTCGTCAATCTGAGCCACAACTCAAGGAATGCTCGTGTCCATCTGCCATCCCGAGCCACAACTCAAGGGATGTCATTACGAGTCACAACTCAAGGAATGCCACGTGTTTACCCTCTATCCCGAGCCACAACTCAAGGGATACCATTCTGAGCCACAACTGAAGGAATGCCATAGAAAAGTCCATCCTTAAGATATCACCCAAAGCCTCGTAGACCACGCACATCCAAAGAAACAAGCCACGAGTCATGTAAAACTCTAAGTCTCATTATGCACCTGAAACTACTATTCCAAGCACACTATACCAATACTTGACCATGGACCCAAGATATACATGCTTCCACGAACTTGCCCGCTCATAGTCTTGCCTCTACGAACCTCCCCGCTCGTATCCTCACACGAAAGCATCATAATATTAACCTCCCCGTTCATATTATCACATGCCTATCACTAGTCATGAACCTACCCGCTCATGACACAGTCAAGCATCTCTCTTGGTCCAAGTCCCACATCACAGCATACAAAACACAATTAAAAAGAACAAGCTATCTCTACGCTATTGCCTGGTGAAAACTGGTACCCGACCGCATGGCTGAAACCACACGCTATCCGGCACCAAGCACCTCTAGAACCCCTTGTCTGATAGAAGTCGTCTAGCGAAACCATCCCTACCACCAGGCGCTGTGCAAATTCTAGTGGCCTCTATTTGGTCGTTGTTGCCTAGCGGGAACCTCTACGTTGCCAAGCGTTGCACATTTCAGACTTCACTATTTTCCCCATTATCGTCTGGCAGCTCACCCCGTGCCGCTATGCGCTACACCAGTAGTGTCATTACTACTGGTTTTTGGCACTTTAGGAAAGGTTCCAAGGAACCCATTCTCTCATAAGCATTCCAAAACATCAACCAAACTTATCCAGTCATATTAACATGACTGAATCACAATTCAACACATTCATATACCCAATGGGTTCAAAGTTGAGATCATACCATTGCCCAATTATTAATGGAATTCACCACATATCACATGCATCAATCGTTATATATTCATATACATACTTCACCATTTAAATCCATGCTAACATTCAATTTCAAGTTATGAATAATACATGTTCATATCAAATATAAAGTAGTAGCACTCTAACAACTTAAGCACATGATTTTATGCACCAATGCGAATTAATATAGCACTTCACATCTCTTATACAACAATTTCCTTTATATTGATACACATGCATTCACCAATAAACCTATTCTCAACATGTGACTAATCCAAAGAAACATTGAAATTCATGGAGACTTACAACAGGACCTAATCATGCTTCCAACTCATGCAACATTGAACTTACCTCCAAAATAGTCCCTACACTTCATTTATCCCAATGCATCACACTAAAACCAATATTTAGCGCTCTATATGATCATGTATCCATACATAGATTCACATTGGTAGTTACTTGAAATTATCAAGAGATTATTTATGCATTTTAAAGACCTCCAAACCAGCAATCATGTGTATCATATATCTCCAACTACAAACATATAAATTAAGATCACACCGTAGAAACTAAAGAGCAACATGTTATGAATCCGCTATCAAAATTTTAGCTAAATCGAACGATTAACAAATCGGATAACACAATTTTACTAAAATTGTGCAAAATTTTATTCCCATCATTGACACCATCATCATACTCTTGAAATCATCAATCCATCCAATTACCTTAATCCCGAGTTCACATCACACAATTTATATCTCACAGAGTTAGCCATGGTTTAGAGACCCCTACGATCCCTAAAATCCCAGAAAACCCACAAACATCAAAACAGTGCACCCCAACGAACATCGCCTGGCGGCAGTTGATCATCACCAGATAGTTCAAAGAAGAAACCTAGAAACTAGGTAATTTAAACATGCATCGTCTGACGACTTTGAAGGTCGGCCAGGCGGTTTCTGAAATTTTCCAAAAACTCAAAAAAATCCAAAAAAAATCGTGAACAATCATTCATACAATTCACAATTATATAATTCAAACATAAAACGCAACCACAACTCCCCTAACCTGAATCCCTTGCTAAAACTTGATAATCTTAGAGTCACCTCTTGATGAACAATAGCCTCTCCTTTGTTACCACTCATACACCTTGTTGCAATGTCTTACTGATTCAAGTCTACGTGCTCAGAATTCTCTCCTTGCAATACTTACTATTGGGCAATCATAAAAACTCTCTCTTTCTCCCTTAACTATGCCTTAATTGTGGTTTATTGCAAGAAAACGAAAATGCATTGAAATGAATTTGGCAAAAAGGAACTTATTTCACTTAAGCCAAGGTTTGAACACACCACCATGTAATTACCAAGTCAATGCACAACCATTCAACCACTTCATGTTTTGTGATAATTTTATAATTCTTGAATTATATTATCATTGATCATGATTAAGCATATTATTACTAAAAATAATAAACAAATAATTACACAATAATGACATACCTAAGACTTGGACTCAAGTCCTTTCATAATAACCAAGTACTCTTAACCACTTAAGCTAGTACTTTTCCACATCATAAAAGCTAGCATTAATTGTCATAAAGGTTCCCACTACCCTCATTTATTAATTAATTAAATTTCTCGGGTCTTACAAATCTGCCTAATATCCTGATAGATGATGAAGCTGTAGAAAGAAATACTGGGACCACAAGAATGCAAACTGAGTCTGGTGCACCTGATGGTAATGTAAGAAGATCAACCAAAAATACTAAACTGCCATTGCATCTCAGGGATTATTAACTATTTTATGATGCAACTGTCATTGATGAAGGAAACTTTGTTCATTATGCCATGATAGCCGAATTTGAGCCAATAAAGTTCGAACAAGCAGTTACTAATGAGAAATGGAAGAGAGCAATGCAAGAGAAGATTGATTCCATTGAGAAGAATCAAACATGGAAACTGACTGAGCTACCTATTGGGAAGAAACCTATAGATCTAAAATGGATATATAAGGCAAAAGTGAACCCTCAAGGTGCTATAATAAGATACAAAGCCAAATAGATTAGTTACTATAAGACTTGTAGTTTGTCTAGTAGTCAAGTTACACTGGAAGTAACATCAATTGGATGTAAAATCTACTTTTTTGAATGGAAAGCTAGAGGAAGAAGTGTATGTAGTGCAACCCCAAGGTTTTGAAGATAAGAAACAACAAATAATGGTGTACAAATTGAACAAAGCTCTCAATGGGCTTAAACAAGCACCCAGGACTTGGAATCAAAGAATTGACACGTTTATGAGCAGTATTGGGTTTGAAAAATGTACAATTGAACATGGGATGTATGTACAATGCTATCAATAAGAGAAGTTGATAATATGCTTGTATGTAGATGACTTATTAGTCATCTTGAAGTTGTGAGAAGTTGATAGCCAAGTGTAAAACTCAGATGCATGATGAATTTGAGATGAATGACTTAGAAAATCTTAGTTATTCCCTTGGTATTGAGTTCACTGAAGTTGAACAAGGTATCATAATGCATCAGTCACGTTATGCTCGAGAAGTTTTGTCAAAATTTGTCATGCAAAAGAGTAATCCAGCCAACACACCAACAGAAGTGGGTTTGAGACTAGAAAAGGAGCCAGAAGAAGAAAGAGTGGATCCAACTACTTATAGGAAACTTGTGGGAAGCTTGAGGTACTTGTCCAATACAAGACTTGATCTGAGTTTTAGTGTAGGAGTGATCAACAGGTACATGCAGGATCCAAGAATGTCACACCAGAATGCTGCTAAAAGGATTATGCACTACTTGCAAAGTACATATAGAGTTGTCAAAATGGGTTGGAACCGCAAGCCAACCCGGCCCACCACGGGTTTGGGTCGTGTTAGGTTGAAATATTTATTACAATTTTCAATACGGGTTGATTTTTGACCTGATCCACCTAGAATCTGGCTCACCTAGGTTGAACCCATGGTGAGTCGAGTTAACTCACCAACCCACAAATAAAGAGTCACACAAGTGTTTTTTTGTCAAGTTGGACTTTGCATTTGGGCCAGGTTAGGTTGTTTTTTTAGCCAATACATAGATAATTTGTATTTTTGTGATTTTGATTTATATTTGGATTGTATTAAAGTTTATTTAAATTTTAATTAGAATTATAATTTAGTTTTGATTGAAAATAAAATTAAAAAATTGTATTTTTTTAATTAAGCGAGTTCGTCAATTAACCCGTTTAACTCACTAAGCCGTGGTGGGCCAGACCGGGTTCGAATTTTTTTGGCTCGTTAATAAGTGAGCCGGGTTGAGTTGGCTCACTAAGTGATCATCAACCCATGGTGGGTCAAGCCGGGTCGGGCCGGGTTACCCGTTTTGACTATAGGTACACATATGTTTGACATTCTGGTTTCAAAGGAAGATACAAGAAATGGCTTGGAAGTCAATGCATATTCAAATGTAGATTGTTGTGAGGAGAAATGGGATAGGAAGAGAACTACTAGGTATATTTTCTTCCTTGAAAAATCTCATATATCATAGAGCTCAACTAAGGAGCAAGTAGTGGCCCTATCTTTGTTTGAAGTAGAGTACATCTCCGCTTGCGAAGTAGCCTGTCAAGCTGCTTGCCTAGACTCATAAATGAAAGGGTTGAAAGTTGAGTTATTACAAAAAATAAAGTTGCTTGTGGACAACAAGTCAGCTATTGATCTTGCAAGGTATCCAGCATCCCATGGCCAAAGCAAACACATAGAAACTAAATGTCATTTTATAAGGGAACAAGTCAATAAGGGTTGTCTTAATATTAGTCACTGCAGATCGAAATCCCAACTTGTAGACATACTTACAAAACAATTAAAGTTTGATAGATTAGTTCTTTGAGAAAGCAAATTGGTGTTGCCAATGTAAAAGCAGATTTGGCTTAGGGAAGTGTGTTGAGTTTTGTATCTAAGCTAAATATGGAAACTCTCTTTTGTTACGTTAATTATAACTTTTACTTTTACTGTTTTGTCAGTTACACTTTTTGGTGTACTCTATCCTGTGTTGGGATGGCAACCTGTCGGGTCGGGTACGGATAGTGCCTATCCGCAACCCGACCCGCAAAAACAAAATCCGCCCGGTACCTGTCTGTTTACCCGCCGGGTATCCGCTTAAAAATTATCCGCAGATATTTTTAAAACCCGTAGGTACTCAATACCCGCAAATATTTAAAAAATATATATTTTTTATAAATTTTTTAATATAAAATTATAAAAATAAAATATAAATTAAATTAAATTTTAATTATAATTAAATTTGATATAATAAAATATACTGTTAATTTTAATTTTAATTAAATTTAACTTAATAAAATATAAATTAAATTTTAATTTTAATTTTTTGCAGGTAACGGGTATCCGCGGGTACGGATAGTATGATATCCATACCCGACCAATTTATAAGCGGGTATTAAAATACCTGCTACCCACTATCTGCGAGTAATAAATACCTGCGGATAGTAACTATCCATCATGAATTTTATCCACAGATACCTACGGACACGAGTATTTTTGCCATCCCCGTGTATAAAAGGGATTTTCCGCCAGAGTAATAATATCCAATTACTCCCTTTCTATATATGCCTCTTAATACTAAAACTTTATACTGCACAACAATACAAAAAGCAAAGCCTCCCCCAATACTTCCCAAACCAGAGCCCTAACTTACCACTAAATATGAAACATCGACACGAAGTTAATTACAAAACCCTAACTCGCCGTCACCATTTCACAAGCAATTAAAAAAACGAGATCAAAATTCAAAATCCTAAATTGTAATAGTCATCATCCTTCAATTCCATAGACCTGATAATATTAATTAAAAAACAAACAAGATTCAAGCAATGGGTCCATCAACTCCCAACCCAAACAAGCCAATAGATAACCATTATCAATTAATTAACAACACTCACAATCAACAAAATGTCCCAATAATTTCAACACTAAGCACCATTGGAATAAAAAAACAAGAAGAACAAGCCCTGAAATCATCTTACATTCATACGACAAAACCCAAGAGAGCAAAGAAGAAGCAAAGCATAAAAAAAAACACGAAGAAGTGAGGAACCTCGTTAACGTCGGCAACGAAAGGAGTGAGACCGTGAAAGAAACAATGCAGAGGCTATCGTCGCAGGAAGGTCGGAAATAGAGACCCAAAGCGCAAGCGAATGTCGCTAGTGACTGAATGATTGGTGGTGAAGAGACTGTTGACGCACTGACGACTAAATGTTTGTTCTGGTGGCTCGCCGGTGAGATTAACAACAGAGAAGATGAACCTTTGTATGAGTAGATGGAGAGTATGAAGAAGTTAGTGTGTATTTTCTATAGTGGTGTGATTGATTCCTTTTCGTATAGAAAAAAAAATGACCAAAAAGGCAGTTTCCGTGATTTCCCTTTTCAAAAACTGATGGAAGTTATTTAACTGTTTAAGAACTCAACTGCTACCACTTGTTGTATCATGAACCAAAATTTATGTTTTGGTGTGGTGTAAAGCAAAACGGTGGTGGAGAAAGGGAAAACAATGGACCATTGAGCCCCAAAATAAGGAAAGTACAAACATTAGAAAAGACGGCGGCTTCTCCCTACACCTCCAAAGACTTCTACTACACCCCCAAAAATTTCAAAATTTCAATAATATCCTCTTTACCTTTTACTGTTGAACGGTAAAAAAAGTTAAAAAAGATTCTCTGCTCTTAACTCACGGCTGTCATAAATATGTCCTCCAGTTTCTCTTCAATAAAAGTTACCTTTAATCTCACACCCCCAAATTGAAAGCAAAGCTTCTGTTGCTAGGGGAGACCCTTTGCATCCAAAGCCACACCAGCCGCTGTGAAAATCTACAAGGAAAGGTTCTTTCTTTTTCCAGTAAGCATTATTCTTCTATTTATGATTATTGTTTGAATATACTTGTATTTATGATTATTGTTTGAATATACTTGGAGATGTAGATGAATATGCTTATTGTTTCAACA